>Ga0214197_1000025_pt1 | contig 83467 bp, 84 predicted proteins | sample TroBogEpilimnion_16_FD_153035 | JGI IMG/M metagenome (GOLD analysis project Ga0214197, IMG submission 153035) | Freshwater microbial communities from Trout Bog Lake, WI - 09SEP2008 epilimnion | ecosystem: Environmental > Aquatic > Freshwater > Lake > Epilimnion/Euphotic zone | place: Trout Bog... | reverse complement strand
AACCAGCTCGGCTATGGGAAAACGTCAAATTATATATCGTAAGGACAGGATCGGAGGTAATCAGGGCCTGTTGAATCGTGAAATCAACCTGGTAACCAACGAGGCAAGAGTGTGGCATGGAACCATTATTGCTGTTGGTAGTAACGATGTTGAGCTTAAAGATGCCCGTTCGGGAAAACACCGGTTCAGTCTGGATCAGATTGACCGGATATATTGTGATGTTATAACGGATTATTAGAAATGAGAAAAAAAATTGTTGTCGGCAACTGGAAAATGAATAATACCGTAGCCGAATCGGTGACGCTTGCTACGGATGTTATCGAAGCGCTTGGTGAAGGGTTTTCAGGCTGTGATGTTGGCTTGGCACCTACCTATCTTGCTCTGGATGCTGTGGGTCAACTGCTTGAAGGAAGTGAGGTTCAGCTTGTTGCACAGAACTGTCATTATGAAAATGACGGAGCGTTTACAGGAGAGGTATCGGCCAGAATGATTAATGCTATCGGCTGTTCTTATGTCATTATCGGTCACTCGGAACGCCGTCAGTATTTCGGTGAGACCAACGCCACAGTGAATCTCAGAATTAAAAAAGCTTTGAGTGAAGGATTGAAGGTGATCCTTTGTGTCGGTGAAACTCTTGCAGAGCGCGAATCAGGAGTGACTGAAACAGTTATTTCCACTCAGATCCGCGAAGGTTTAACGGGTATCAGCCATATAGGAGCCATTGTCATTGCCTACGAGCCGGTATGGGCTATCGGTACTGGAAAAACAGCATCCTCCGCTCAGGCTGAAGAGGTGCATCTCTTTATACGTACACTCATCGGTGAGCTCTATGGCGAGCCAGCCTTCCGCTTGGTACGAATTCAGTATGGTGGAAGCGTCAAGCCTTCCAACGCAGCAGAACTCTTTGCCATGCCGAATATTGACGGTGGTCTTATCGGAGGAGCCAGCCTCAATGCAGACGACTTTGTCGCAATTGTCCAAGCCGCCTCAGTATAGTCCTTTTTTTACCCAGGTAACGGACAGTGATCCTGCTCACTGTCCACTGCCAACTTTTCCATCAGCACTCGTCCCTCACTTTACCTCTGTCATCTCGACCAAACTACGTCATCTCGACCAAAGGGAGAGATACATTTTTTCTTTTTTCCTCAGTAATCATAACTCGGCACATTCTTTCGACTTTTTCATCGAACAGAAATCAGGTCCGCACATGGTGCAGAAATCAGGATTTTTTTCCGTGTGGCCGCTCAATGCCATGCTTTGCGAATGTACTTCACGGGTTTTAACAGGATCAAGCGACAGGTTGAACTGATCTTCCCAGGCAAAAGCGTATCTCGCCCGGCTCATGAGTTCGTCATGCAGCCATGCCACAGCATTTCCTTTGGCCAGATCTGCGCCATGGGCAGCAATTTTATGGGCAATAACTCCTTCACGGACATCGTTCCTGTCAGGCAGGCCAAGATGCTCTTTCGGTGTGACATAGCAGAGCATTGAACACCCTTTGCTTGCTATCAGCGCACCGCCTATAGCTGAATTGATATGGTCATATCCTGCGGCAATGTCGGTAATCAGCGGTCCAAGGGTGTAAAAAGGGGCTTCATGGCAATATTCAAGCTGCTTATCCATGTTTTCCTCAACAAGATGAAGAGGCACATGACCGGGGCCTTCAATCATCACCTGTACATCGTATTTCCAGGCAACGTTTGTAAGCTCACCGAGCACCTTGAGTTCTCCGAATTGCGCTTCGTCATTAGCATCGATTATTGAGCCGGGGCGCAGGGCATCTCCAAGGGAAACGCCAATATCGTAGGCTTGCAGTATCCTGCAGATATCTTCAAAATGAGTATAGAGAAAGTTCTCCTGCTTATGAGCTTTACACCATTTCGCCATGATCGAACCGCCTCGGGATACAATTCCTGTAAGGCGTTTTTCAGCGAAGGGGAGATGCTCCTGCAGGATGCCTGCATGAATGGTAAAATAATCGACGCCCTGTTCAGCCTGTTCAAGAAGCGTATCGCGATAGAGTTCCCATGTGAGGTCTTCAGCCTGTCCTCCTGCTTTTTCAAGTGCCTGGTAGATAGGCACTGTTCCGATAGGTACCGGGGAATTCCGCAGAATCCACTCTCGGGTTTTATGGATATTTGCTCCGGTACTGAGATCCATCACGGTATCAGCTCCCCAGCGGCACGACCAGACTGCTTTTTCCACTTCTTCCTCTATTGATGAGCCAAGTGCAGAGTTGCCGATATTTGCATTGATTTTGACACGGAAATTCCGCCCGATAATCATCGGTTCGAGTTCAGGATGATTGATGTTGGAAGGAATAATAGCCCGGCCTCTGGCGATTTCGTCTCTGACAAATTCCGGAGTTATCGGCACACTTTGTCTGCCGCCTTGTGAAAACGATGCAATCCACCCTTCCAGCTGCTGGTTTTCCCGTATGGCAACATACTCCATTTCAGGGGTCACAATCCCTTTGCGGGCAAAGTACATCTGGGTGATCCCGAAGCCATCTTTTGCTTTACGCGCTGTTTTTGCTCCAGAAACCGATGAAAAGGTCGACGGTACAGTAACCCGTTCAGAAAAGCCCCAGGTATCACGCAGCGCAGGGAGTCCCTTTTCAGGGTCAATGATGACTGAGGGATCGGAATACGGTCCGCTGGTATCGTAAAGAGGAAACGAAGAGAATTCCTGACCGCGGCAGAGATAGGTTCTGCTGAGTTTCAATGTTCTCATGCCAACCTCTATCGGATAAAGGGTGCCTTTGATAAAGGTTTTTTCAGAAAGAACCCCGTAAATGCGTTGTTCAGGGCAGAACGTGTTGTCAGTTGCGTTGGTCATAGAAGATGTTTAAACAGCCGGGGGTTCATCTTTACTGCCCCATGGTGAGAATTTAACGAAACAATACTGAAATCCACTCTATTATACAAACAGTGTATTTGTCAGGTTTTTATCATCAGAAATCCTGAAATTAAAATTTTACCTTTTCTGAGGAATCAGGTAAACTGAGCAGTGAAGCCTCAATGACGTTCCTCAATGACGATAAAAATAAACTATGCTGACAGAAACTGAATCACAAGATCGGATATTGCGGCTGCAGGGAATGCTCCGGAGCAAGGATATCCAGGCGGCTCTTTTCATTCTGCCGATTGATGTCTACTATTTTTCCGGTACCCGTCAGAACGCCATACTCTGGATTCCAGCGGATGGTACGCCGATGCTGCTGGTGCGTAAAAGTCTTTCGCGGGCCAGGGAGGAGAGCCCGATTGCTGATATTCGCCCTTTTCCCTCAAGCAAAGAGTTTGCCGCCGTTTTCAGTGATCATCAGACCTGCATCGGCATGACGTTTGACGCCGTTCCGATACAGCAGCATCTTTTTTACACAAGGGCGCTTCCGGGGCGCAGTTTTGTGGACATTTCGATGATGGTTCGTGAACTCCGTTCAGTGAAGTCGCCCTTTGAACTTGAGCAGCTCCGTCATAGCGCAGGCAAGCTCGCTTCAGTTTTTGCCGAGGTGCCGCACTTTCTGAAAGCGGGGATGCGCGAGCTTGATCTCTCTGCCGAAATGGAATATCGACTCCGCAAGGCAGGGCATGAGGGATATATACGCATGCGGGCTTTCAATCAGGAGCTTTTTTTTGGTTTGGCAGTTTCCTCCGGAGGGTTAAACGGCGGATTCTTTGACGGACCAGTGACGGGAAAGGGGTTGTCGAGCGCTTCACCACATGGAGCATCATATGAAGAGATTCTCCCGAAACAGCCGGTTCTTATGGATTTCGTCGGGGTCTTCAATGGTTATATTGCCGATATGACCCGTACCTTTGTTATCGGAACGCTTGACGAGGAACTGCAGCGGGCATTTGATGTCGCGATCGACATTCAGGAGATTGTACGCAAGGGCATGAAGCCAGGAGTAGTTGGTGAAGAGCTTTTTCTTGCAGCAGCATCAATGGCTGAGCATGCTGGACTTGGTTCCTGCTTCATGGGTATGCCGGGTCAACAGGCAAAATTTGTGGGCCATGGTGTGGGTCTCGAACTTGATGAGTTGCCGGTGCTGGCCAAAGGGTTTTCAATGCTTCTGCAGGCCAACCAGGTGATTGCCGTCGAACCAAAGTTTGTAATTCCGGGCAAAGGGGTCATCGGCATCGAAAATACCTTTGTTGTCACTGCTGAGGGCGGCTTAAGGTTGAGCGACCTTCCTGATGATATTGTGTTTCTGTAACCTTGTATTATCCTGCAATCCGTTTAATGAGTGAAAGCCAGTTCGTCACTGCCGGTGAGGAACGCATTACTGGTATTGTTGAAAAAGTGAGTTTTTTCAGCGAATCATCGGGTTACAGCGTCTTGCGTCTTGAGGTAAAAGGGGAGCGGGATCCTGTGACGGTTGTAGGGTGTATTGCTGCTGTTGATGCTGGCCAGCATGTTGAGGCAGTCGGCTTCTGGCATAACGATAAAACCTGGGGGCTGCAGTTCAAGGCAACCCATCTTGCGGTCATATCTCCCGATACTCTTGATGGATTAAGCAAATATCTCTCTTCTGGAATGGTGAAAGGTATTGGCCCCCATTTGGCAAAGGTGCTTATCAGTGCTTATGGAATGGAGGTTTTCAGCATTATCGAGGATGAACCTGAAAAACTGCTTGAGCTTCCAGGGATCGGAAGAAAGCGCATGCAGCAGATTATTGCGGCATGGGCGGAGCAGAAGAGTGTCAAGGAGATTATTGTGTTTCTTCAGTCTCACGGTGTTGGTACTGCACGGGCAGTACGTATCTACCGGGCTTATGGTGCTGAGGCTCTCTCTATGGTTCGAGCTGATCCGTATCGCTTGATGCTTGATATACCGGGAATAGGATTTAAAACAGCCGATCAGATTGCCCGGAATATCGGAATAGCCTCTGATTCTCCGCTGAGGGCTCGGGCAGGTATCGCTTATGTGCTGCAGGAGCTTTCATCGGAGGGGCACTGCCGGGTACCTGAACAAATGCTGCTTGAAGCTTCCGGCAGGCTCCTGAATATTCCTGCGTCGGTTCTTGAAGAGGCTATCAATGTTGAACTCTCCTCAGGTACTCTTGTTGTTGTTGAGAATCAGGGCGATCGAAGCTTTTACCTTAAAGCTCTTTTCCATGCAGAGAAGGGGGTTGCTGGCAGTATACGTCGAATCATGCAGGGTGTGCTTCCCTGGCGGACTGTTGACACGGCAGAAGCTATTAAGGCGGCAGAAAAAAAATCAGATCTTCAACTCTCGGAATCGCAACGCAATGCTGTATCGCTTGCGCTCTTGAACAAACTGATCATTATTACAGGTGGCCCAGGTGTTGGAAAAACCACCATCATCAATACCATTCTTAAAATTCTCGGTACAGGGAAGCTGAAATTTCTTCTCTGCGCCCCAACAGGAAGGGCGGCCAAACGTCTTTCGGAATCCACAGGCTCGGAAGCGAAAACCATTCACCGCCTTCTCGAATTTGATCCTTATGCCCGTAACTTTAAAAGGGGCTCCTCATATCCTCTTGAGGCCGATCTGGTTATTGTCGACGAAGCTTCCATGATTGATATTGTGCTGATGAACCGCCTGCTGGCAGCCATTTCCGATCGTTCTGCTCTCATGTTTGCCGGTGACGTCGACCAGCTTCCACCGGTTGGTCCGGGATTTGTGCTTGCGGATATGATTCAATCCGGAGTTCTGCCTGTGGTTCGTCTGACAGAGATTTTTCGTCAGGCCGAAACCTCCAGGATTATTGTCAATGCTCACCGAATCAATAGTGGAGAGTTGCCGATCCAGTTCGTCGGAAAAGAGCTTTCCGATTTTTACGTCGTTCCTTCTGCGAGTACTGAAAATATTCATCGCAGGCTCCTCCAGGTGGTCGCCGATAGAATTCCTGAACGCTTCGGACTGGATCCACTTAATGATATTCAGGTGCTGACACCAATGAACAAGGGGCCGCTTGGTACAAAAGCTCTTAACACTCTGCTGCAGGAAACATTGAACCCTCATTCTGCGAGAAAAATTGAACGTTATGGGACTGTCTATGCAGAAGGTGATAAAGTGATACAGATGGTCAATAACTATGATAAGGAGGTTTTTAACGGCGATATAGGGCGTATTGTAACAGCGGATGAGGAGGAGAACTCTCTCTGCGTGCTGTATGACGATAGAGAGGTTGTTTATGAATATGGCGAACTTGATGAAATTGCTCTGGCTTATGCCATCACTATCCATAAAAGTCAGGGTTCGGAGTATCCTGCAGTGGTGATACCGCTTTCCATGCAGCACTACTCGCTTCTCGAAAGAAACCTTATCTATACCGCAGTGACCAGAGCCAAAAAGCTGGTGATGATCATTGGCGACCCAAAAGCTCTTGCAATGGCTATAGGTAACAGACGTTCTTCGCAAAGACTCACTGGTCTGGCCGCAAGGATTTCCTCCGCAAGGATTTCCTGATAAACAGAGGATAACCACCGGCAATGATGATCATCCCGCTTTTTTATTATATTTCGGCCATGCTTTAAGGGTGCCCTCCGAAAGAGTAGAAATATGTGTTGAGCATACCTGATATTCCCGTAAACATGAGTGCTGCTTTTATGAAGAGAATCAATCTAGTCCGCCTCTCCCTTTTCCAGATGGGTTTCGGCATCATGCTCGGCTTTCTGCTTGATACCCTCAACCGGGTCATGACCACCGAGCTCCGTATCTCTGCCACTATTGTTTTCGGCCTGATCAGTCTCAAGGAGCTGCTGGCGATTTTCGGTGTAAAGGTATGGGCGGGCAACCTGTCTGATCGTTCACAGATTTTCGGGTTGAAGCGTACGCCATATATCCTGCTTGGTCTTCTCTGCTGTGTTTTTTCCTTCATGCTCGCTCCATCAGCTGCCTATGAGGTCAAAATAGCAGGTGTGGCATTATCAGAGATGCTTCCTGCCATGATGAAGGATATCGGCCTTTTGAAGCTGTCCATTATTTTTCTTGTGTTTGGCTTTGGCCTTCAGGTTGCTACAACTGCCTATTATGCCTTGCTTGCTGACACAGTAGGGGAGGAGAATATCGGAAAGGTTACCGGAGCGAGCTGGACCCTGATGGTGCTCACCACTATTATTTCTACCCGAATTGTCGGATCTTTTCTTGATGTTTTTACACCGGAGCGCCTGATGAAAGTGGCAGAGATCGGTGGCCTGATTGCACTTGGTATAGGTCTTTTTGCTGTGCTTGGTATAGAAAAGCGCAATGCCGAAGTGAAAGAGGGGAAGAGCAAGCATGCTATATCCTTCACTCAGTCCATCATGCTGCTTTCATCATCTCCCAAAACCCTGCTTTTTGCCTCCTATATCTTTATTTCGATTTTTGCGCTTTTTGCTAACGAAATCGTTATGGATCCTTTCGGCGCTCACGTTTTTGGTATGCCGGTAGGTACCACTACCAAACTTTTCCGACCGACCATGGGCGGTACCCAGCTGATTTTTATGCTCATTACAGGCTTTCTGCTTAACCGCATCGGGCAGAAACGCGGTGCTTTCATCGGTAACATGTTTTGTATCATCGGCTTCGGCCTGCTGATCGTGGCAGCGTTTCTCCGTGATGTGCAGTTTCTCCGTTTTGCCCTTGTCGTTACCGGCATCGGCCTTGGAGCGTCCAGTGTTTCCAATATATCCATGATGATGTCCATGACCGCAGGTCGCAGCGGTGTCTACATCGGACTCTGGGGTACAGCGCAAAGCCTTGCAATTTTTATCGGCCATCTGGGAGCAGGTATTATCATTGATACTGTCTACCATCTTTCAGGGGAGTATGTCTGGGCCTATGTTGCAATTTTTGCTATTGAAATTATTGCATTCACCATTGCAAGCCTGGTGTTGCCGCACATTTCAAAAGAGGCGTTTGAGGCTGAAAGTGAGGCAAAGATGGCTGAACTTGCCCTTGCCCGCAAACTCTGATGACCCGCGAAAATGCACGTAAAACTATGAAATACATTTTCGGGCCTGTATCATCCAGACGACTCGGCCAGTCACTCGGTGTTGACCTGCTTCCTCCTAAAAGCTGCTCATGGAACTGCGTTTATTGCCAGTTGGGGAAAACCAGGAAATTTGTCACCGAAAGGCAGGAGTTTTTTCCTCGCGAAGAAATTCTGGAGGAGATTCGTCAGGCTATAGCTGCCAACAAAGAACTGGACTGGATAACCTTTGTCGGTTCCGGCGAAACCATGCTTTACAAAGGGATCGGATGGCTTATCGGGGAGGTTAAAAAGCTTACCACTACGCCTGTCGCTGTCATTACCAATGGATCGCTTTTATATTTGCCGGAAGTGCGTGAAGAGCTGTTCATGGCTGACGCGGTGCTGCCATCGCTTAATGCCGGCTCGGAAGCCTTGCATAAACAAATAGACCGTCCTGCTGCAGGTTTGACCTTTCGCCAGCATGTTGAGGGTCTTGCAGCTTTTCGCAGGGAATATAAAGGGCGGCTCTGGATTGAGGTGATGCTGCTTGGCGGGATCAATGACTCTGATGAAGCACTTCATGAACTTGCTGCCGTCATTAAAGAGATCAATCCTGATATGGTTCACCTTGTGCTGCCCACCAGACCAGCGCCCGAACAGGAGGTTCGCCTTCCCTCTGAAGAGCGTATTGAGGAAGTCATCGCCATCCTTTCAACGGTAGCTCCCGTTGTTCATCCGGTCAAAGGCACTATGGAGCTTCGCAATGCACCTGACATGCTTCAGGCGGTAACAGCCATAGTTTCTCGACATCCGGTACAGCAACGCGAACTGCAGAAAGCCATTGCCGATTGTTTTCCCGGAGAGAACGATAAGATAAGCGAAGTCATGCAGGATATGCTCGCAACAGGGAGGTTTAAGCTGGTTGAGCATGAGGGTGAACCTTACTGGGTTGTCAATGCTCAGGGTAGTTAAAGCAAAGCCCTCGTTTATCTCGAGGGCTTTGCTTTTTGATGTTATCCGGCGCTTTATGAAACAGGAATTTCCTTGCCCGTTTTTGGTTTAGGCTCGATTTTAGGCACCTTGATCTTCAGCACACCATTATCATAGGCGGCCTCGATTTTTTCAGTATCAACATTTTCACCCACGGTAAAACTCCTGCTAAGGCTGCCCCAGGAACGCTCAACACGATGATAACCTTTTTTCTTCTCTTCCTCCTTCTGTGTTCTTTCTGCGCTGATCGTCAGCACATCGTCTTCCATCGACACCTTGATATCCTCTTTTTGTACTCCAGGCATGTCGGCTTCAATGAAAACAGCAGTATCATCCTCACTGATATCAACCTTGAAGGACGGAGCCACCATTGAAGAAAAAAATGGTGATACTTTGTCATTAAAGACATCTTCAAACAACTTCAAGGGGTCTTTTCCGTAAAGTGTCAGTGCCATGGCTGCATCTCCTTTTTTTAGAGGGTTAAGAGTTTAACACGATCCATGTATATAAATCCCATGTATATAAAATAATAAATAACCTTTTTTTATAAGAAAAAATTCCCGGCGGATATATACCATCATCGGTTATGTTTCTTAGCTTGACAGATTTTCCTTATACTTGCATTATAATTCGGATAATATTTTAACGGAACTAAAACTATGAAGAAAAATATTTTGGTAGTTGCAGGAATTGCAGGAATGTTCTTCGGCGTTTCCTCTATTGATGCTCAGGCTGATCTGCGTATACGCCTTGGCGACATTCGTATCGATGCAGGAGAGAGGCCGACATTTGTCATCGATACGCGGCCGGATTTTATCTACCTGGATGATCAGGGTTTTTCAGTATCCATTGACAGTCCTTATGATATTATATACTATGATGATCTCTATTATCTCTATCGAGATGGCGGCTGGTTTCGTTCTTCAGATTATCGTGGTCCGTGGATTGTTGTCCATGAGTATGATCTCCCATATAAAATAAGAAGACATCGGTGGGAGGACATAAGAAGGTATCGTGATGTTGAGTACCGCAAGCATGACCGCAGCTACTGGGAGGAGAAGGGCCGGCGTGAAAGGGATAGAGAAAGGCTCAACGATAAAGGCCCCAGGGTTAATCCTGATCAACGCCGTGATGATAACCGGGGCGGTAACCGTGATCAGCGAAATGATGGCAATCGCCTTTTCGAAGGGAATAATCGTGGTGACGACAACAGGAAAGCCACGGATCAACGCCGTGATGATAACCGGGGCGGTAACCGTGATCAGCGAAATGACGGCATTCGCTCTTTCGAAGGGAATAATCGTGGTAACGACAACAAGAAAACCTCGGATCAACCCAAGAGTAATAACGTCATGAAGGTGCTTGACCAGTCCAAAAAGGATGCCAATATTAAGAAATCTCCAGATCAAACCAGGAAGGATGATGGCAAGAATAGTTCAGGCAAGCAGAAGAAAGATGATAAGGACAACAATCCAAATCCGTCAAAATAACAGCAGCTTCTGCATGGAAATGTTGGCATGAAAAGAGCTTCAGGAGTAACTCCTGGTCAGGATCAATACAGTTGATGAAGCTCCAGTCGGCGTAGTTTCGGTGCCAGTTTTGCTGTTGCCGCGACTACGGTCAGGGTCATTATACCGCCGAATATTACTGACGGAACAAGTCCCATCAAGCGTGCTGCAAAACCTGATTCAAAAGCACCCAGCTCGTTGGATGATCCAATAAAGATACCGTTTATAGCGGAAACCCGGCCGCGCATTGCATCGGGTGTCACCAATTGCATGATGGTTGTACGCATAACCACCGATACACCGTCGCAAACACCGGAGAGCATCAGGAGCAGGCCGGCAACCCAGAAGTTTGCCGATATGGCAAAGGAGATGATGCAGATGCCAAACCCTGCCACAGCGGCCAGCAGCCATCGTCCGGCATGGAGATTGATAGGATGGCGTGCAAGAAATAGTCCAGTCATCAAACCACCTATTGCCGGAGCAGCACGAAGCATGCCAAGTCCCTCCGGGCCGTAATGAAAGAGATCATGAATGAATGCAGGCAGCATGGAAACCGCACCGCCGAAGAGCACGGCGAACATATCAAGTGACTGTGCACCCAGAATAATCTGGTTATTAAACACGAAACGGAGCCCTCCTGCAATACTGGTGAGGATTGGTGTGCTTTCCGCCGAGGGAGGCTCTTCAATACGGACTGACAGCATCATCACTGCTGCAATCACACATAGTCCTGTAGAAACGCTATAGGCAGCTGTTTTCCCTGCCCATCCGACAAGAATACCACCTAAAGCAGGTCCGACAATCAATCCAAGCTGGAATACGGAACTGCCGATTCCTGAGGCTCTGGCATATTGATGACGAGGCAGAATCAGGGCGAACATGGCACTATAAGATGGACCGATAAATGCGCGAGCCACCCCGCCTATGGCAATAGAACCGTAAATCCACAACGAAGGATGACCACTGATCCAACCTGCAGATACCGCGGTGAGTGTCATTGCATTGACAACTAACATCAGGCAGGCGACTACACCGAACAACCGACGTGAATAGTGGTCTATCGCATAGCCAGCGAACAGTGCGCAGGAAAAGTATGGTATGACCTCGGCGAGTCCAATCAAACCAAGAGCAAGCGTGTCATGTGTCAGTTCATAAATGTGCCAGCCCACAACGATTGCCATGATCTGGTAGGCAAGAACAATGAATATTCTAAAAGACAAGAGTTTTAGAAAAGCGGGATTCGAAGTAATCGGCAATGGCATGAATAATTTTTTCCTTTTTGATCAAGTGTTTTATTCGTGTTACGGGGTATCGTTTTGCGCAGTGAGTTGCGTCATCCGGATTGCTAATAAAGAACAATATATGAGGAGCTTGCAAGTGATTATTAAAAAATACCTCATATATGGTATAGTTCTTGCTTTCCTCTGTTTCAGAGAATGTTAAAACGACTTTGTAAAGTTAGCCAAGAGTTGTAAATTTGCGCCAGATCGAATGGTGAGTGTGAACACCTTTGAGTTCGATGCCTTTCCTTTCCATCTTAAGAGCAATGCCGGGTTTCGTCAACGTCCAATTCAACGGATATGGATTTCTTTTCCGTTCTCTACTACCGGTTTAAAAAAGTCTGGAAAGCAATTCGCATTTATCTTGTTATTGCAGGGCCGGGCCTTGTGGTGATGATTGCAGATAATGACGCGGGTGGCATAACTACCTATGCAGCTACAGGAGCCAAATACGGTTATCACCTGATATGGTTTCTTCTTCTTCTCATTCCTGTAGCTTACTACGTCCAGGAGATGACCGTTCGGCTTGGTGCGGTTACCAAACGAGGTCATGCTGAGGCCATTTTTGAGAGTTTTGGCGCATTCTGGGGCTGGTTCTCGCTCATTGACCTCATGTTTGTGGATTGGCTGACGCTGGTCACTGAGTTTGTCGGCATGACGGCAGCGTTAAGTATTTTCGGCGTTCCTGCCTGGTTGACCGTGATTTTAGTGGTACTCCTTATGAGCATTATTGTTCTCAATGGCCGATATTGGACCTGGGAAAAGATTGCCTTGGGATTTTGCCTGCTGAACCTGATTTATATTCCAGCGGCCTTTATGGTCAACCCTTCAATATCAAGCATTTTAGGTCAGGGATTGATTCCTAATCTGCCTGGTGGATTCAATAATGAGCTGTTTTTTTTGCTCATGGCTAATATCGGGACGACTATTGCTCCATGGATGCTGTTTTTTCAGCAGAGCTCAGTAGTTGATAAAGGATTACAGGAAAAGGATATCAACATGGGCAAACTTGATACCTTCATCGGCTCCATCATCACTGTTGTCGTTGCGATTTTTATTGTCATTGTAACCGGAACACTCCTTAATGGTGTGCCAATCGATGATGCTGCAACAGCCGCCCGAATGCTGATGAAAACCAATCACTATATCGGTGCTTTCATGGCTATCGGGTTGTTTGACGCCGGTCTGCTCGGGGCAATCTGCATCTCACTGGCAAGTTCGTGGGCGTTTGGAGAGATTTTCGGATGGGCCCACTCGCTTAACACGAAGGTTAAGGAAGCTCCCTGGTTCTATATTTCTTTTTTTCTTACGCTTGCGACTGCAGGTGTTGTTCCTCTTATACCTGGAGCTCCGCTGGTACTTATCACGCTTTTTGTGCAGGTTGTTGCTGTAACTCTGTTGCCCGCAGCACTGGTCTTTTTGATATTACTGCTTAACGATAAAAAGACAATGGGTGAGTATGCCAATACCCCTTTACAGAATACTGTCAGTGTTATCATTGTTGTTTTAATTATTGTACTCTCGACGTTGTACGGTGTCAGTGCACTTTTTCCTAATCTTTTCCAGTAATCCAGCGGGACAGGTGAAATGAGGATGCTCAAACAGTTCAGAAGCAAGATTCGTGAGATCAACCAGCGCTATGCCAAGCCAAAGATTGAAATGTCGAAAAGCGTCAAATTTTCTCTGGCGGTTCTCAGGATATACCTCTTTGTGCTTGTGCTTTTGATGATCTACAAATTCATCACGGTTTTATAAAACCCCAAACACGCCAATGGTTACTATACTTGATCGTGAATTTTATCTGACAGAGATTGTCGGACGCCGAGTCTATCTGAAAACACGTTCGATCGGCAAGCTTAAAGATTTTGTTATACAGGAGAACGTCGGAAAAGTTCCGGAAGTTACCCACCTGCTGGTTCACCAGCCTTATGGAGACCCGCTTCTGCTGTTGCCATGGGATAAAATTACCTTGATATCCAACACGGAGATTGTTTCGGAAATAACCAACGCTGATGGGTATGAACTGAATCCTCTCGACAACCATATTTTTCTGAAAGACTATATCCTTGACAAGAAGATACTTGATATGGATGGCCATGAGGTTGAAGTGGTCTATGATGTCAAGCTTCTGTTTCAGAATGACCGGCTTTTTGTCACTGATGTAGATTTCAACCGCTTTCGAATACTCCGCCGAATGGGCTTTAAGAATCTTGCAAACTATCTGGCACGGTATAATGAGGGTGGGAGCATTTCATGGCTTTATGTGCAGCCTTTGCCGGACTCTATCGGCAGCTTTGAAGGCAATGTCAAGCTCAATGTTCTCAAGGAAAACATCAACGACATCCATCCCGTCGATCTTGCTGATATTCTCGAGGAGCTGGACGGCAGCCAGCGTATGGCCGTATTCAATCAAATCGAGCCGGAACTGGCATCTGATACTCTTGAGGAGGTTGAGCCGAGAGTGCAGCGAGAGCTTATCCGGTCAATGGAAAAAGAGCGGGCTGCCGAATTAATCAATGAAATGAGTCCTGCGCAGGTTGCTGATATTCTTTCAGCATTGCCTGCTTCTGAGGCTGATGAGATTATCGAATTTGTAGACAGTGAAAACAAACAGAGGGTGCAGCAGATGATCGATAAACACGATGAAAACATCATGCTCTACTCTACACAGCAGGTTATCAAACGTCCACATGACACGGTCGTCAGGGATGTCATCAATAATTACCGGGAAGTTGCCGGTGATATGGATGTTATCATGTATGTCTATGTTGTCAATCAAGAGAATATCCTTCAGGGGGTTGTTGATTTAAGGGAGCTGATTGCCTCTGAACCGGAGCAGACGCTTGGCGGGATTATGACAGATAATCTTATTACACTCAGTCCAGATGAGACCCTTCAGGATGCGTTTGATATGTTTGCTCGTTACTCTTTCCGTGCTATACCGATAACAGATGAGAATGATTACATGCTTGGTGTTGTTTCATTCCATGATATTAAAGGGGTTAAGCCGCGGCTGGATTAAATGCCTCAATATAAAGCATTGCCATCTCCTTTCTCGAAATCAGTTAGTCAGGCAGGCTCTATTGCTGCTTTATAAAGATTGAAACACTGACATCCAGGATCTTTCAAGGTATATGGCTGAAACTTCAAGACATAATGAGCAGCAGCACTCCTCTGATCAGGATCTGGTTACTCAAACGCTTGCCAATAAACAGGCGTTTGCGAAAATTGTTCGTCGCTATGAAGCTCCTCTTTTACGATATATAACCCGCCTGGGTTGCAGGGATTCCAGTACAGCACAGGACTTGCTGCAGGAGATATTCATCAAAACCTACATTCATCTCAACGATTACGATCATTCGCTTCAGTTTTCTTCGTGGATCTACAGAATCGCTCATAATGAAATAATCAGCTCTTTTCGAAAGGAAAAGAACAGCCCGAGTGTATTAGAGAGAGAGGGGGACTTGTTTCTTTTTGATAAAGTGATTGATGATCTAGAACTGTCAGATCAGGATGGTCAGAAGCATTCAGCAGCGGAAATAGAGGTGGCTGTTGAGCGGCTTGATACCAGGAGTCGTGAAATAATTGTCTTGAAATTTTTTGAAGAAAAACGCTATGAAGAAATCTCAGATATTTTACAGATACCTGAGGGAACAGTTGCTACAATGATTAATCGTGCAAAGAAAAAGATAAAAAGTTATTTAGAAGAGAGTTAGATATCATGATTATGCTAAAGGACAGATCAAAATCCATTCTGGAGGAAATCGAAAAAAGAAAGGTAGTACCGATACCGCGGTGGCACTTTGTTCTCCAGCGATTTGGTTTTTGGCTGCTTGCGGCAATCTCTGTCATAACCGGCAGTATTGCGATGGCAACTGCTATTTATGTTTTCATTGATAACGATTTCATTGAAGATCATGAATACATCCATCTGTTTTTAGCTGAGCGACCCTTGATCGCCGAAATTGTAGCAAGCATCCCCTATATATGGCTGGCAACGCTTGCGCTGTTTACCCTGGTTGCCTATTTCGGATTTCGGCACACTAAAACAGGCTATCGGTATGCTACAACAAAGGTTATCGCGGGTGCTCTTCTGGCAAGCCTTTTACTCAGTGTCGGATTCAACACGATTGACGTCGGCAAGTATATCCATCGTTTTCTTATTGAAAATGTTCATGTGTATAACAAGCTGGTATACGCCAATGAACACCGCTGGACGCATGCAGAAAAAGGCCTGCTCGGAGGCAAGGTTATTCAGTATCAGAAGGATAAACAACTTCTTATTATAAGGGATTTTAACAAAAATATCTGGCAGATTGACATGACCAGTACCGAAGTGCGGCCCGGCACTCGTCTTGTTCCTGGTAAACATGTTAAAATCACAGGTGTTGTAGTCGCTACGCAGACTTTTAAAGCATATACCATACAGGGCTGGTCAAAGAGGTATCGTAAACGCCCTGTTCAAGTGCCCAAAATTGCGCCAATCAAGGCAGTTAAGGATACGCTAGTTCCCTGAGCTGTTCTCATGAAAGCAGGCTCATAATACTTTCTGCTATTTTTGTTGTGGCCCCGGTTCTCTCTTTGACGAAAGTTTCAGCGATTTTTCCTCTCCTGTTTCTTTCAGTTATATTGTTTATAAGGGTGTTCAATGCCGCTGTCAGTGTTGCTTCATCATGAATGACTGTTGCCCCGCCCTCTGCAACAAGACCTTCTGCTTCAGGCGAGTTGTGATAACGGGGGCCGAACATCACAGGAATACCGTAGACCGCTGGTTCAAGCGTGTTATGGACATTGACTCCGAATCCTCCGCCTACATACGCTATAGATGCTATTGAATAAAGCTCAACAAGATAGCCGGTCTGGTCAATGACGAGAACTTCACGTTCAGGATCGAATGCTCCGTTAATAGCCGAAACCTTCACAAACCTCAGTGAGCGGTTTTGAAGATCATGGTAGAGGCATTCCATATGTTCAGGGTGCACTTGATGAGGAACAAGGATAAGAGATGGAATCACTTTCAATTCCTGCCATGCATCAAGGAGTATTGTACTATCCTTTTCCCAGATGCTTCCGGCAACCAGTACTGTCTTATGTTCAAAAAAAGGTTTGAGGTGATCTATTCTCCCATGGTTTTTACTGCGCATTAAGACCTGATCAAACCGGGGGTCGCCCGCAGTTTCTGTCTGCCGGCACATGAATATCTTTCTGAAAGCGATGGAATCCTTTGATGATACCGTGTAGATCTGATCGAAGAGATGAAAAATGCTTTTATAAAAACCTTTCAATACTGGTTTGAAGTATGGAGCGTTCTCTTGCAGTACTGCAGAAGCGAGGATCAGTTTTGTTCCATATTTTTGTGCTGTCAGAAGATGGTTTGGCCAGAAGTCATAGCGCATAAGAAGCAGGATATCAGGTTTGAGTAACGTGATCAGCTTTTTTGCATTGGCTTGCGTGTCAATTGGCAGGTAAAATACGGCAGCAGCATCAGGAAAGTTTTTTCTTGCGTCGTATCCTGAAACAGAAAGAAAAGAGACAAAAAAGATGATATCAGGTCGCTTCTCTTTTAGAGCAGCAATGATGGGACGTGCCTGTTCGAACTCACCGACAGATGAGGCATGTATCCATACCCTGAAAGCGGAATTGGAGAGATGAGTGATTTTTTTTTCCAATTCATCTATCGTGCCCTTGCGTACCTTGAAAAAAGTTAGAAGTTTAGGTGAGAGTGGGCTGAAAAGTCTTGCTGTACCCAGAATAAACGGGAAAAAAAGGGTATAGAAAAAGAGGTAGAAACTATGTATCACGATATTATCATGCTCATTACATCATTAAATAGCATAAAGGTAATAAAAAAGTCAGTCGCTGACTCTCGTCAACACATCTCTGGATAAAAAAATAGAATAACCTGTATCATTGGGGTATTTTTCCGCTTGCCATAATAAATTCGTCTTTAACAAAAAAAAATCGTACTATTCTGACGTTTTTAATGCGTGGTGAATATGCTAAGAAAGGACGCAGGGATATTTTGATTTTACAGTTCAGGAATTTCCCTTCGTTTGTGACGGAACGATGGCGCTCGGTATTGTCTGAAGTTGCCCGGATGTTTTCGGTTGATGAGAACTCTTCTTCATTTTTTTCTTTCCTGCATTGCTGCCACTCCCGCCTCAAACGAGGCTTTTTTTCTCAATGATTTGGAATGATTACACAATGAAAGAACAGCAATTATTGCCGCAGGATTTCCGCATCCTTCAGCTTGCGGAACCCATAATGAGGGCCCTTGAAGAGGTCGGGTACGAAAACCCGACACCGATACAGGCTCAGACAATTCCTCTTATTCTCGAAGGACGTGACGTCCTTGGGCAGGCACAGACCGGAACAGGAAAAACCGCTGCTTTTGCCCTGCCAATACTCTCTAATATCAATATTGAACAGGCCGAACCTCAGGCACTTGTGCTTGCTCCGACACGGGAGCTTGCCATACAGGTTGCCGAGGCATTTCAGCGTTATGCCGAATATCTCAAGGGCTTCCATGTTATCCCTATTTATGGAGGACAGGATTACGGAATCCAGCTTCGCATGCTGAGACGTGGTGTGCATGTCGTTGTCGGTACACCTGGTCGCGTAATGGATCATATGAGGCGTGGTTCACTCAATCTTTCCTCTTTGAAGTGTCTTGTGCTTGATGAAGCCGACGAAATGCTGCGTATGGGATTTATCGATGATGTCGAATGGATCCTTGACCAGACACCTAAAGGCAGGCAGGTTGCACTTTTTTCTGCAACAATGCCGTCGGTTATTCGACGTATTGCGCAAAAGTATCTGAATAATCCAGCAGAAGTTACCATTCAGACAAAAACCACCACTGTCGATACCATTCGCCAGCGTTACTGGATTGTCGGTGGAAGTCACAAGATTGATATTCTGACAAGAATTCTTGAAGTAGAGCCATTTGATGGCATGCTGATTTTTGTTCGTACAAAAACCATGACGCTTGAACTTGCCGAAAAACTTCAGGCAAGGGGATATGGTGCAGCAGCTCTAAACGGCGATATGGCCCAGAATCTGCGCGAACGCACCGTCGAGCAATTGAAAAATGGAACATTAAGCATTGTCATTGCCACCGATGTGGCAGCACGTGGCCTCGATGTTGAGCGCATCAGCCATGTTATCAATTACGATATTCCTTCCGATACCGAATCATATGTGCACCGTATAGGACGAACTGGACGTGCCGGACGTACTGGCGATGCCATTCTGTTTGTCTCGCCAAGGGAAAGAAATATGCTTAACGCTATTGAAAGAGCTACCCACAGTCGCATAGAATTGATGGAGCTTCCTTCAACAGAAGTCATCAATAACAAGAGGGTGGCAAAGTTCAATCAGAAAATTACCGATACCATTGCCGCAGAAGATCTAGGATTTTTTACCAGTCTTATTGAGCAGTACTGTCACGACCATGATGTTCCCGTAGTTGAAGCAGCTGCAGCACTTGCCTCCATGGTTCAAGGCGAAACGCCTCTTCTTTTATCAAACAAGCCTGAAAAACAAAGGTCTCGTGATGATCGGCAAGGATTTGACCGAGATCGCGGTTCAGACAGAGACCGCGCACCAGTCAAAAGAAGAAAAAAGGATGAGACCTATGGTGAAGAAGGCAAGGAAAGGTATAGAATTGAAGTTGGCAGCAAGGATGGCGTGAAAGCCGGCAATATTCTTGGCGCTATTCTCAACGAGGTCGGACTCGATCCGGAATCAGTTGGTCAGATTTCAATCAATGAAGCATACAGCACTGTCGAACTGCCTCAGGGAATGCCGGATAACGTATTTCATGAACTCAGAAAGGTAAGGGTCTGCGGTCGTCAGCTAAGGCTCACCAAAATGGAAGATCAGGAGCGTCAGTCATCGCCTTACGGAATAAAAAAGAGCTTTAAAAAACCTTTTAAACCGGCAGGAAAAGAAACCGCTTTCTTTACCGGCACCAAAAAGAAATACAAAAGTTGAGCAATACTACATATTATTTTTTCAGGCGGGGAGTTGCTTCCCCGCTTTTTTTTGCCCATTCTGATCAAGCTGTTAAGCTTTTGATAGAGATCAAGTATGATGTTGTGACCGATTTTTGCAAGCTGATGGAAGTTGTTGGGAGAAAGGCTGTATAGACAATTTCACAGGTAACCGCAATAAGTTATATATTGTAATCGATTTATCTGCCCCAAAACATCAGGATGTTGAGGGATAAGTAAACTTTCGGATATCAGGGAAACAAATAATGGAGCTTCAATTCTATGGTGCAACGGATAGGGTAACCGGTTCATCTCATATTCTTAGAGTGAACGGTGTTACTGTTTTACTTGACTGCGGTCTTATACAGGGTTCACGAGAAGATGAGGCGCTCAATCGTCTGCCATTTCCATTTGATCCTGCATCAATCAATGCCGTCGTCCTTACTCATGGCCATATTGACCACTCAGGACGCCTTCCCTTGCTTGTAAAGCAAGGGTTTCAAGGGCCGGTTTATACAACACCGGCAACCATTGATCTTTGCAGGGTATTGCTGCTTGATTCCGCATCTCTGGGTGAGCGGGATGCCGAGTACCGTCAGAAGCATCCTGAAACGCGGGCTGATAAACATGCCGTGCCACTCTATACTCGTGATGATGCATTGCGTGCCCTGACCACTATGACAGGTTTGCCATATGGCGAGAAGCTTGAAATTCTTCCCGGGATAGTTATATGCTTCCGCGATGCCGGGCATATTCTCGGATCAGCTCTTGTTGAAGTTTGGCTGAATGAAGGTGGAGTTGCAAAGAAACTGGTTTTCAGCGGAGATGTTGGACAGTTTGGTGGTCCAATTCTGAAGGATCCCGAAACCATTGAAGAGGCAGATGCCGTTATTCTTGAGAGTACCTATGGCGATCGATTGCACAGGGAACTTAAGCTTACCCTTGCTGAAATAGGGGAAATTATCAAGTCGGCCGGTACACGAAACGGGAACATTCTTATTCCTGCTTTTGCTATCGGCAGAAGCCAGGAGTTGCTCTACCTTTTCGGGCAGTATTATGAAGAGTGGGGACTTGATCAGTGGCAGGTTTTTCTTGACAGTCCTATGGCTATAGAAGCCAGCACTATCTATTGGGACTATCCGGAATTGTATGATGAGGAGGCGATTGCGTTCCGTAATGATAAAAGCATTATGCCTCATTTGAAGAACCTCCATTTTACCCCGAAACCGGAGCAGTCGAAGGCCATCAATGCTGTAAAAAGCGGTGCGATTATTATTGCCGGCAGCGGCATGTGCAACGGTGGCAGAATATTACATCATCTTAAACACAATATTGAACGTCCTGAATGTTCTTTGATCATGACTGGTTTCCAGGCGGAGGGAACCCTTGGCCGTTCACTTGTTGACGGAGAGAGAGAGGTGGTTATCCATGGCAGGAATTGCCAGGTCAAGGCAGCTCTCCATACTATTGGTGGTTTATCAGCGCATGGTGATCAGAATGATCTGCTTCGCTGGGCGGGCGGATTTATTAATAATCCGGAAATATTTGTCGTTCATGGCGATGAGGCGGTTAAAAAAATTTTTCGTGATGCAATAGAAGAACGTTTACATTTGAACGCCACAATTCCAGCATCGGGTGATGTTATCAGCTTTGGCATATAAAATATTTTGTCAACTCTTGGGAGTCACTTCTTTGTAACTCTTTTGCAAAACAACTGCTCCGGGGTTGCGTGTGTTGTAACAATTACTATTTTAACAATGTTTTCAGGTGATGGTTATCGGTTTCAGTACCGCATTGATGATGATGACGATCGTTTTTTTATGTTATTAACAAAGATACTATGTCAGTTACTTCGTTCAGGGAGCTTGTCCCTATTCTTCAGACCTCAATCGGGCCGATGATTCTCATCTCCGGTCTCGGTCTTCTTCTTCTTACCATGACCAACAGGCTTGGTCGTATTATTGACCGCTCAAGATCGCTGCTTGATGATCTGGAGTCCAATCCTGAGTCCTATGTTCTGCGGATAAACAAGGAGGTGGCTATTCTCTGGAAACGGGCCCGTTATATCCGTGTTGCTATTCTGCTTGCCTGTATGACCTGTTTTGGAGCTTCACTGCTGATTATCATGCTGTTTCTCAGCGCCCTGGTCAATATTGACTTGCCGATGGTTTTGTCGGCTGTATTTATCGGCAGTATGCTCTGTTTGAGCTGTTCACTGCTCTTTTTCTTTCTTGATGTCAATATGAACCTTGCTGCATTCAGAATCGAGATGGATAGCCACGACAAAAAAAGGCTTATTCTTGAAACAAAAGGATACTGAACGAATAAAGTATTCTCATCCCCTCGGATGAAAGGTTTTATGTACCTCCTTGATAAAGGAACGGTCGATGTGCGTGTAAATCTGGGTAGTGACAATTGAACTGTGGCCAAGCATGTCCTGCACGGCCCGCAGGTCGGCCCCGCCTTCGAGAAGATGGGTTGCAAAAGTATGGCGAAAAGTATGCGGGCTGATATTTTTTTCAATTCCTGCGAGCTTCGCATAGTGCTGCACCATGTTATAAACTGCCATCCTTGACAGCTTTTTTCCTCTCGAATTAAGAAAGAGATAGTCATTCGAGTCGCGTTTCACCAGCGACAGACGAAGTCCCGACCGGTACTTGCCGATCCATTTGATGGCGGAGTTTCCGACCGGTACCAGCCTCTCTTTCGACCCCTTTCCGAAGATTCTTACAAAACCGGCTTCCAGATAAAGACTTTGCTGCTGAAGGTTGACCAGCTCGCTGACCCTTACCCCCGTTGCGTAAAGCAGTTCAAGCAATGCCTTGTCTCTTGTACAATATCTGCCTTGCGGGGTAGTGCTTATCGGTGCTTCCAGCAGGCACATGGTTTCATCGACAGTCAAAACAGTGGGAAGGTATCTGGCCTGTTTGGGCAGATGGAGGTTTTCTGACGGATTTGTTTCAAGTGCCCGGTCTATAACCAGAAATTTGTGAAATGATCGGATCACCGATATGTTTCGAGCCATTGAACTTGCCTCCAGTCCGGTAGAAAAAAGTTCATGGATGAACTGCTCGATATGATGAGCCGTTATGGTTCCCATCTCTCCGGCGCTCTCCTGCATGAAAAGCAGATAACGTTTGAGATCGTTGTTGTAAGCCTCCCTGGTGTTCTGTGCAAAGTTGCGTTCAACGAGCATATAGTTCAGGAAATTTTCAAGAACGCTCTGGAACTGGCTATGGAGCGTATCCATTCGTCGACTTTTTGGTTTTTCGTAATCGTTGGCAGAATCCTCCGTCAAAACCCGGATGTCTGCCAGGCAAAGTGAGGATAGCGCCACTGCTTTCCTGACCTTGTCGGAATAGTTCAGGTATGCTGTTACTTTCTGGATCGAAAGCAAAATCAGGATGTCTCTTGAGAAATGCCTTTATCTGCAGATCGTTCTCTTCCGGTTCGATGGAGCAGGTGGCGTAGACCAGGATGCCGCCCTCGCCAAGCAGCTCTGCTGAATGGTCAAGCAGTTCCGCCTGCAGCACCTGGAGCTCCTGCAATGTCGCAGGTGACAGTTTCCAGCGCAGTTCAGTTCGGCGGCCAAGAACACCTGTTCCTGTGCAGGGGACATCAAGCAGAATGATGTCAGGTTGTTTTTCGGCCTTGTAAGTACGGGCGTCCGCCGCAGCAGTATTGATGATGGTGATGCCAAGGGCATGGGAATGACTCACTGTCTTCAGCAGTTTCTGTTCGTACAGGTCAACAGCGGTGATCTCACCGCTGTTCTGCATCAGTTCCGCCAAAAAGGTTGATTTACCTCCTGGTGCTGCACAAAAGTCGAGCACTCTTGTTCCAGGCGCTGGATTCAGCAGCAGGCAGGCAAGTGCCTGGGTAGGGTTCTGAACCGTACAGAGTCCCTCAGTCACCGCAGGTTCAAAGCTGTTGAAATCTTTTGAAAGAAAGAAGTCTTCAATCCCGCACTTCTGGTGCGGTACAGCCTCAAAAATCGGGTCGGAAAAAAATTCCCTGATGGAGGTTCTGAGCCGGTTGATCCGGAATCCAAAAAGGGGGGACTGGTTATTATAGGAGAGGATTTCCTCTGTCAGTTTCTTGCCGTAGTTATCAAGCCAGCGCTCGACCAGCCACTGCGGATGTGAGTATTTTACAGCAAGCTGCTCAACAGGATTTTTATCCTTCAGCCACTCTTCAAGGGTTACACTCTCCGGAGTAATCTTTCTTAAAACGCCGTTGACAAGTTTCGACATCCTCTCACCCTTGTACTTCCGGGCCAGCTTAACACATTCGTTGACAGCGGCCCAGTCGGGTACCTTGTCGAAAAAGAGAATCTGATAGACTCCAAGGCGGAGTATGTTTCGCATCACCGGCGCAGCTTTTTCGAGCTTGTGGTGGTAGAATCGGGTGATGATGAAGTCAAGCTGAAGCCGGTAGCGGAGGACTCCGTTTACCAATCCGGTCGCCAATGCCCGGTCGATGCGGTTAAGCGCCGTGTGATGCAGCATCCGGTGCAGCAGCTGATCTGATTTTTTGTTATCGGTCTCAAGTGCCTTCAGGACGTTCAGTGCCAGTTCTCGTGCTGTGATCATGGGAAATAATAAAAAACAATTAAGTGCATTGCCCTCTTCAGGCTGTTTGTAAAATACTATTCCCTGTTGTAGATTAACTGAACTAAATGTTCTTTTAAAGATTTTAAGCTATCATCCAGAAAGGTGGAGGGACTGGCCCTGAGAAGCCTTGGCAACCGTCATTACACGATGAGTGGTGCCAATTCCATCCCGGAGTTATAACCGGGAATGATGATGGTATGCATGCCTTTCTGCAGGTTCATACCTTTCTTCAGACATTTTCCGTTTAAACCTTTATTAAAAAGAGGTTAACTCCCCTTTTCGTAGAGCGATAGCTCTCTTTTTCAACCATTGTGCACAATGAGCGTAGACGCATGAGAGCATATAAAGAGATCATTTCAAAAAAAACACGCTATTTCGATTCAAGTGAACCGTTTGTTACAGAGCTTGGTGCGCTGCTGCCATCAATACGAGTAGCTTACCGGACATGGGGAACGCTGAATTCGCAGAAAGACAATGTGGTACTGATCTGTCAAGCCTTGACAGGTTCTGCTGATGCGGATGCCTGGTGGGAAGGAATGTTTTCCCGTGGAGGTGCTTTCGATGAAACTGCCGATTTTATTATCTGCAGCAATGTGCTTGGCAGTTGTTACGGTACAACAGGCCCGCTCTCTTTTAATCCTTTTACTGGCAGTCATTACGGTCCTGATTTTCCGTTGATAACGATCAGGGATATGGTTCATGTGCAGCACCGTCTGCTTGCCAGTCTCGGTATTGATCGGGTTAAAATTGCGGTAGGAGCATCTCTTGGCGGCATGCAGGTGCTTGAGTGGGGGTTTCTTTATCCTGATGTTGTTCAGGCGCTTATGCCTATGGGCGCTTCCGGACGTCATTCGGCATGGTGCATAGGTCAGAGTGAAGCGCAGCGTCAGGCGATTTATGCCGATCGTGACTGGAATAATGGATGGTATGATCCGAGTCATCCTCCTGCCCGAGGGCTTTCAGCCGCGAGGATGATGGCCATGTGCAGCTACCGCAGTTTCGAGAATTTTCAGTCAAGGTTTGGTCGTGAGGTCCAGAACGGTACAGGTACCTTCAAAGCTGAAAGCTATCTGCGTCATCAGGGTAAAAAACTGGTCGAGCGGTTTGATGCTAATTCCTATATTACCCTCACCAAGGCTATGGATATGCATGATATCGGTCGGGGCAGGGGAGAGTACGAAGAGGTACTTCGATCCTTGCAGATCCCTGTCGAGATCCTCTCGATCAACTCCGATATTCTCTATCCCAAAGAGGAGCAGGAAGAGCTGGCAAGGTTTATACCGAAATCAAGAATACTCTATCTCGATGAACCATACGGCCACGACTCTTTTCTTATCGATGTTGAAAAGGTCAGCCGTATGGTTCGCGATTTTCTGGATGGCAGGGCATTGGAGGCTCATTCGGCAGCCTGAGTAATCTCGTCAAACCTCGTATAGTGCTGCAGCACCTCCGGTACCCTTATGTTTCCTTCCGGAGTCTGGTAGTGCTCAAGCAGCGAGACCATCAGTCGGGATGTAGCCAAGCCTGAACCATTCAGGGTATGAACGAACTCCGGTTTCGACTTGCTGTCAGGTTTGAAACGAATGTTGGCGCGCCTTGCCTGGTAATCCTCAAAGTTTGAACAGCTTGACGCTTCAAGATATTTATTTTCCGCCGGCGACCACACTTCAATATCATAACATTTTGTTGCATTGGCACTGATATCGCCACTGCAGAGCAAAAGCACCCGGTAAGGAATCTTCAGGGCGATAAGGATCGCCTCGGCGTTCTCGCGTATCTCTTCAAGAGTTGTGTATGACTCCTCCGGTCGGGTAAACTTCACCATTTCGACCTTGTTGAACTGATGTACCCTCAGGAAGCCTCTGGTGTCCTTGCCGTAACTGCCCGCCTCGCGTCGGAAACAGGCTGAATAGGCGGCATAGGATATCGGCAGAGCTTTCTGATCCAGCATTTCGCCCCTGTGCAGATTGGTTATCGGCACTTCAGCAGTCGGGATGGCGTAAAGGTTGTCCTCCTGTATATGGTAAACCTGGTCGGCGAATTTCGGCCACTGTCCTGTTCCCCTGAGCGACTCCTGATTGACTAAGAAGGGAGGGAAGATTTCGGTATATCCGTGGTTTTCAGTATGAAGGTCAAGCATGAAATTGATCAATGCGCGTTCAAGGCGTGCTCCCTTTCCTATATAGGCGGGGAATCCTGCTCCGCATACCTTTGCACCTCTTTCAAAATCAAGGATCCCGAGGGTTTTACCCAGCTCAAGGTGGTTTTTTACAGGAAAGTTCAGATCATACTCGAAAGTTACCGGTTCTTTGAATACTATGTTATCTTCCGCTGAGCGTCCGGCAGGTACCGAGTGGTGAAGTTTATTGGGGAGGCACAGAAGGATATTTTCAATTTCCTCTTCCAGACCGCTGAGCAGTGTGTCCATCCCTGAGATATCCTCGGAGACTCTTTTCATCTCATAAATCAGCTCATCGCCGGATCCAGTTCTACTTTTTTTTATCTCGGCAATCTCTTTGGATACTTTGTTGCGCAGAGCTTTCTGATCATCTGAGCGCTGTACCAGCTCCTTGCGTTTTTTGTCAAGGTCAAGGAGTTCGGCAAGTTTTGGTTCTTCGGAAGAGAGCTGGCGCTTGCGCAGCATGTCGATCACCTCTTCCGGATTCTGACGGATAACATTGATATCAAGCATGATGGTTAAGAAGAATGAGGTTATGCTGAAAGCAGTGACTTGACGATCTGCTGAACCTTGGTGCCGTCAGCTTTTCCCTTGAGCGTTTTCATGGCTTCACCCATCACTTTACCAATATCTTTCATGGATGCAGCGCCTGTTTTTGCGACCACATCATTCACAATGGCAATCACTTCATCATCGGATACCGGTTCAGGAAGATACTCTTCGATAACACTGAGTTCTGAACGCTCTATGGATGCAAGGTCGGGACGGTTTCCTGCAGTGAATTGATCGATAGCGTCTCGACGTTTTTTGGCAATACTGACCAGTACCTCTATCTCCTGATCGTCACTAAGCACAGCTTTCCCTCCTACACGAATTGATACCTCTTTTTCAAGCAAAGCTGCACGGATTGAGCGAATTGCATTAAGGCGGTCTTTATCACCGTTTTTCATGGTATTTTTGAGATCCTGGTCTATTCTTTCTTTCAGACTCATGGTCGTTTATAATTCAAATTGGTTTTTCTAAAACGGAGTAACGGAAAATACAGGAAAAAATGCGGCTTTCCCACAAGAGCTTTTGTATTGTTTACTCATTGATATCCCCGCAAACCGGCCTTATGACAAGCTCTTCAACTGATGTCCGCTGCGCTGTAAAATATGCCTGCACCACGGGAGCTGAAATATCCTCTGGCATCATCATCACATTTTTTTTTGTATCGGGAACCTCGCCCCACATGGGTGTATACACTGCTCCGGGCATGACATTTGTGATCCTGACATTGCAGTTTTTTGCGTAGAGGCGTATTGTCTCAACCAGACCTTTCTGCCCGAATTTCGACATCGAGTAGACCGAAGAGCTCTTGAATGCTGTTTCTGCTGCAATGGAGGTGATAAAGAAAATGTGACCTGATTTCTGTTTTTCCATGACTGCAAAGACCTTTTGTGTAAGAAAAAAAGTTCCCTTCAGGTTCGTTGCCATGGTATAATCGAAATCCTCCTCAGTCATGTCGCCGAGCACCTTGAATCTTCCGACACCGGCATTATTGACAAGGCAGTCTATTGACCCGTGGCGTTCGAGCGTTGTAGTAACAAGCCGGTCAATCTGGGCAATATCGGCAATATCTGTCTGAATAATATCCGATGCTGCACCGTAGGAGCGGCATTCGTCTGCAACAGCCTCAAGATCCGAAGCCGTTCTGGAGGCGAGGATCAGCACTGGTTTAAAGTCGTTTTTCTTGTTGGTTGCTTGCGCAAAATCAAGGGCAATGCTCTTTCCGATTCCTTTACCTGCACCGGTTATGATAATGATCTGTTTCATTTATTATTTTTTCGGTTATTATATGGTTTTCTGTATAAGTATATATTACATGCTGTTAATTAAAGCACTATTACTGTATTGCCGTAATTTATTTTATTTTCAGGCTGGAAAATACTGTGTAGATATATATATTTAATTTATAAACTAATCGTATATACACTTCGATTCCGTTAGTGTATTGCAAATCTTTAACAATGCTAAATCTTAATATTTATCATGGCTATAAGCAAAGTTAAATGGTTTGATGGTAAAAAAGGCTATGGGTTTCTTGTAAATCCAGAGGGTGGCGAGGACATTTTTGTTCATTTTTCGGCTATCCAGTCAGATCGGAGTTTTAAGGTGCTTAATCAGGATGCTGCCGTGGATTTCGAAGTTGACAAAACCCAGAAAGGATTGCAGGCAAAAAATGTCAGGGAAGTTGCAGATAATGGTTTTTCAGTAACTCCTTCTTTTCGCCAGGAATCATTTGGTTAAAATTAAAGAAGTGAGCGTTCCCGAAAGCTGAACCATTCTGATCTTGCTATAATGATATGATCCAGCAGATCGATCTGGATGATAGCGCTTGCCTGTTTCAGCAGGGTGGTGACTTGTTTATCGGCATGGCTTGGCTCAACGTCACCTGAAGGATGGTTATGCACTAGGATAATAGCGTGAGCACTTTCTCTGATAGCTGATTTAAAAACCTCTCTTGGATGAATAAGGGCAGCGTTGAGTGTTCCTACTGAAACCAGCTCGGGTTTAATAATCTGGTTTTTGGTGTTCAGGTGCAGAACGAAGAGATGCTCCTTTGTCTCATCCGGTATTCTGCCTGCCATGTATTCGACAATATCCCTTGCTGCCTTTATTTTTTTATTGAAATTTCGTGCATAATGCAGTCGTTTGTTCAGTTCGAAAACAGCAATGATCTGCATTGCTTTGACCTTGCCGATTCCTCTGATTTTCTGAAGATCGGCCTGAGCTGTATCGGCAAGTTTTTCAAGGCTGAACTCTCTGATAATTTCATGACAGGTATCCACAATATTAAGGTTTCTTGATCCTGAACGCAAGATCAACGCAAGTAATTCTGCAGGACTTAGTGAAGCTGGTCCCGTTCGGATAAAGCGTTCGCATGGTCTGTTTTCAGGATCAAGATCATGGATTCGCATATTTGCGATGTTTTATTCGTAATAATGGTGTAAATAACCAAGATAAAGAAATAGGGAGTGATCGCAACTACATTTTTGCATGTTTTTTTTGTTTACCAAAAAAGAACCCTGTATACAACCACAGGGGTTATGCCTGAGAAAATTTATCTGGCAGTGGTACTGAAGCTTTCAGGGTAAAGAGGTGATAGTTCATGCTGTCTTCTAAGGCATGCAGGCTTGCTTCGATGATGTTTGTCGATACCCCAACAGTGCCCCAGGTATAGCGGCCATTGCTTGACACTATCAATACACGCACTTTGGCGCTGGTACCACGTTTTTCTTCAAGAACCCGGACTTTGTAGTCAACCAGTTTGATACTCTTGATTTCAGGGTAAAAATGGATCAGCGCTTTACGAAGAGCTTTGTCAAGCGCATTGACCGGTCCATCACCATCAGCGGCAATATGCTCTATCTCTTCGCCAACCTTGACCTTAAGAACAGCCTGATCAACATTTTTTGCATTTTTGCTGGATTCAATATGCACTTTGGTTTCCAGGACTTCAAAGAACGGCTTAAAGTTGCCAAGTTCCCTGTGCAGAATCAGTTCAAATGAAGCTTCAGCTCCGTCAAACTGATAGCCTTCGTGTTCGAGTTCTTTAATATGGTGTACGATATTCTTTATAAGATCTTTCTTTTCCGGGATGCCGATACCGAGTTCCTGTGCCTTGTACCGGATATTACTTTGCCCTGCAAGCTCTGAAACAAGAACACGTTGACGGTTTCCGACAAGTGCAGGATCAATATGTTCGTAAAGCGAACTCTCTTTCATAACCGCGCTGACATGGATGCCGCCTTTATGGGCAAATGCCGATTTTCCAACAAACGGCGCTCTGGTGTTTGAAGGCATATTCAGAATTTCATAGACAAACTTCGAAAGGGAAGTAAGCTGATTGAGATGCTCAACACAGGAGAATGAACGTTGCAGTTTCAGCATGATATTTGGAATAATGCTAATGAGGTTGGCATTCCCGCATCGTTCACCGATTCCGTTTATCGTGCCCTGTATATGAGTTGCCCCGGCCATGACGGCTGCTATGGAATTCGCCACAGCCAGATCGCTGTCATTGTGGCTGTGGATACCCACGGGTACTCCTGTAACTGCTACTACCTGCGCTACAGTTTCTGTAACTTCATGAGGTAGTGAGCCGCCGTTGGTGTCGCAGAGCACAACTCTTGACGCACCGGCCTGAACTGCTGAAAGCAGCATTTTCAGGGCAAATTCACGGTTGTCCTTGAAGCCGTCAAAAAAATGTTCAGCATCAAAAAACACCTCTCTTCCCTGCGATTTCAGGAAAGCGACAGAGCGGTATATCAGTTCAGCATTCTCATCGTCCGAAATGCCAAGACTTTTTACAGAGTGGGCTTTCCAGGTTTTTCCGAAAATCGTGATAACCGGTGTTTCAGATTGAAGCAAACCGAGCAGGTTAGGGTCATTTTCAACAGTTGCTGCCGTTCTGGCTGTCGAACCAAACGAGCAGAGCTTTGCATGCTTCAGTTTAAGAAGTCTCGCCTTGATGAAAAACTCTTCGTCCTTGGGATTACTGCTCGGCCATCCGCCCTCAATATAGTCCATACCGAACTCATCAAGCTTTTCAGCAATAAGGAGCTTGTCCTGTACAGAAAGGTTGATATGTTCACCTTGAGTGCCATCACGCAGGGTGGTATCGTAAAGCTCTATTGGCTTTGTGGTAACAGTCATAAATCAGCGTTGAGCCATTAAGTTTTCCTGTCTGGCATAAGCAAAAATACCTCCGGCCTCGATGATGCTGAAGACATCACCAAGCGGATTGAGTGTATAGGTGACCTTGCTTGTCAGGTTTTCGAGCGTATTGGATTCTACATCAATCTTCAGGTCATCACCGGTATTGATCAGCTGGTTAAGATGCTCTGAGGTTTCATAGGGAATAACAAAACCGCCATCGACAGAGTTGCGATAAAAGATTCTTGCGTAAGACTCTGCAATAATGGCTTTAATTCCGGCAACTTTCAAGGCGAATGGTGCGTGTTCCCTTGAAGAGCCGCAACCGAAGTTCGGGCCGCCGATAATAATCGTAAAGTCTGACTCGAAACTTCCTTCCTGAATGAAAGGAATATTGCCGACAGGAAGCCCGCCCTGTTCCGGCGGCACCCCTGAAAGGGCATACTTCCCGTATAATTTTACCTCATCAGGATTGGAGAGGCTGTAAACAAGATGCTCGGCCGGAATAATCTGGTCGGTATCAATATTTTTGCCTAACACATAGGCTTTTCCCTGAATTACTTTTTCCATTTTGTGTGAAGCGAATAAGTTAGTCCTTACGAGCCGATCAGAGGAAATCTCTCGGATCGGTGAGTTTTCCGGTAATTGCCGATGCAGCTGCCGTCAGCGGCGAGGCAAGGTAGACCCCAGCGTGTTTGCTGCCCATCCGGCCGGGGAAATTGCGGTTGGTTGTCGAAACAACAACATCATTGTCAACCGAACGTCCAACCGTGTCTGCAGGTCCGCCAAGACAAGCTGCGCATGAAGGCAGCGCAATGCTGCATCCGGCATCTTCAAAAATCTGTTTAAGGGTTTGTCCATCGTAGCGTTCACACTCAAGGTCAAGGGCAACTTTAACGGTTGCCGGAACAATATTTGTGGTAACCGCCACCTTCTGCCCTTTCAGGATCTTTGCCGCCATGACAAAATCAGTCAGTTTGCCGCCGGTGCAGGAACCGATATAAGACTTTGTGATTTTTGTTCCCTGTACGCTTCTGACCGTTGCCCGGTTATCAGGGCTGTGTGGCTGGGCGACCACCGGTTCAAGTTTACGGACATCATAACTGTATTTGCTGTGGTATTTTGCATCCGGATCGCTTATGAACAGTTCATAAGGTTTGCTGCTTTTTGCCCGGACATAACGTTCAGTGACCTCGTCAGCCGCAATGATGCCGTTCATGCCTCCGGCCTCGATAGCCATGTTGGTCAGTGTCATTCTCTCTTCCATAGGGAGCGAAAAAATAGCTTCTCCATCAAACTCCATGGCCCGGTAGGTTGCGCCATCGGTGGTTATGTCACCGAGAATCTGCAGAATAAGGTCTTTTGCCGTAAGGTATTCAGGCATAGGGCCATCGAAGGTGAACTTCATTGACTCAGGAACTTTTTCCCAGAGTTTGCCTGTACCGAGAATGAACGCTGCATCAGTATTGCCGATACCTGAACCGAACATACCGAAAGCTCCTGATGTACAGGTATGAGAGTCTGTTCCAAAGAGGACGGTTCCAGGGAGATTGAACCCTTCTTCGGCAAGCGCGACATGACAGACTCCTTTATATCGATCCGTTCCTACATCGTAGTAATTTTCAAGTCCCTGCTCTTGTGCAAACTGCCTCAAAAGATCTATGTTGCGATGGGCGTGTTCGTTTGCTGTAAAAATATAGTGGTCGGGAAGAACGACAATTTTTTTCGGATCCCAGACTTTCGCTTCAGAACCAAATTCTTCTTTGAAAATATCAAAGGTCGGCGGACCGCAGACATCATGCGTAAGCAGAATGTCGACATTCAGCCAGACGCTTTCGCCAGCGTCGACAAATGTTCTGTTTGCCGCCTTCGAAAGAATTTTTTGGGTTATTGTTTGTGCCATTTTTTTTAAACCCCGCTGTCTATGGTTTCAGGTGTATTGTTGTCAAAATGATGCTGACGCAGGCCGAGAGCTTGTAAATAAGCCTTGGCGCTTGCTTCGATAATATCGGTTGAAACTCCTCTTCCGTTAAAAGAAATATTGTTGTCTCTTATCCGAACAAGCGCCTCACCGAGAGCCTGACGGCCTGCTGTGGTTGAACGTACCGAATAGGAGGTGACCATAGACTCAAGGCCAAGAGCCCTTTCGATAGCCCTGAAACAGGCATCTACCGGACCATCGCCAGTCGCTGATTCTTCAAATACCTGAGCATTGTGCCGGATCCTGACAGTTGCCGTTGGAATCGAGGCAGTACCGCTGTTGATATGAAGGTAATCAAGTTCAAAAGCGTTCCGGGGTTTATTTCGTTCATCCCCCATTAATACTCTTAAATCATCATCATAAACCTCTTTCTTTTTGTCGGCAATATCGACAAAACGCTTGTACACCGCTTCGAGTTCACTCTCCTGCAGGTCGTAGCCGAGGGCCTGAAGCCTTGATTGGAGTCCGTGCTTGCCGGAATGTCGACCAAGCACGATGTTCGTTTGCGGCACACCTACTGATTCCGGTGTCATCACCTCATAGGTATGACGGTTTTTCAGCATGCCGTCCTGATGAATACCGGATTCATGCGAAAATGCATTGTCGCCGACAATTGCCTTGTTGGGCTGTATGATAATACCGGTAAAGGTCGAGACCATCCGGCTTGTATTGTACAGCTCCTCCGTAACAATATTTGTATAGAAGTTGTGAAGATCACTGCGTACTTTCAGTGCCATAACAATCTCTTCCAGCGAAGCATTTCCTGCACGTTCTCCTATACCATTCATTGAACACTCAACTTGTCGTGCGCCATGTTCGAGTGCGCTGAGACTGTTTGCCACGGCCAGGCCAAGGTCGTTATGGCAGTGCACGCTGATAACCGCGTTACTGATATTCTTGACGCGGTTGTGAAGGTCGGCTATTTTTATGCCGAATTCCGATGGCCATGTATAGCCGGTGGTATCGGGAATGTTGACAGTAGTTGCCCCGGCGGCAATGACTGCTTCAATGATTTCAGCCAGGTAGCCTTGGTCGGTACGGCCTGCATCTTCCGCTGAAAACTCGATATCAGATGCAAATGTTTTTGCAAAGGTAACGGCATCAACAGCCATTTTCAGGATGGTCTGTCGTTTTTCCTTCAGACTGACCCCGTAACGGTCACTGCCGAATTTTCCGGCAATATGGATGTCAGAAGTGCCGATGAAGGTGTGAATGCGGGGTTTTTTTGCCTGGCGAAGTGCGTTCCATGCTGCAGTAATATCGTTTTCAACCGCTCTGGCCAAGGCTGCCACAATAGTTGAGGATTCAGCGCATACCCGTTGAACGGCTTCAAGCTGCAGAGGCGACGAAGCGGGGAAGCCGGCTTCGATAACATCCACCCCAAGCTTTTCAAGCTGCCTGGCAATTTCAACCTTTTCCTGAACATTCAGAGATGCGCCGGGTGATTGCTCCCCATCGCGCAGTGTTGTATCAAATACAAGAATTCTTTCTTTCACATTATCTGCCCGCCCCTTTCTGCCTTTTATGCCATAAATTTAAATCAAGCGCCCAGATGCCTGACAATTGCCTCAGTCATAACTGTTGTTGAAACAGCACTCTCTCCGGGATTTGCGATGTCTGCTGTCCTGAGGCCGGAAGCCAGTGCAGCCTCGATTGCCTGATAAATCTCTGTTGCAATCTCCGGTAAAGAGAAGCTATAGTCGAACATCATTGCTACTGATGCGATTGTGGCAATAGGGTTTGCCTTGTTCTGTCCTGCAATATCGGGAGCACTGCCGTGGATAGGCTCATACAGGGCATGTTTTATACCAATGCTTGCAGACGGCAGCATACCAAGGCTTCCGGTTATCATACCTGCGATATCGCTTAAAATATCACCAAACAGGTTGCCGGTAACGATAACATCGAACTGTTTCGGGTTGCGGACAATCTGCATTGCAGCATTGTCCACATACATGTCGCTCAGCTCTATATCCTGGAAATCCTTGTGAACCTCGTGGACAACATTTCTCCAGAACTGTGAAACCTCAAGAACGTTTGCCTTGTCGATTGAAATAACTTTTTTATCACGTTTCCGTGCCGATTCAAATGCCAGACGGGCAATACGCTCAACTTCGTAGCGCTCATACACCATGGTGTTCCAGCCTTTGTTTTCATCGAACCCGCGCGGCTGGCCAAAGTAAATGCCGCCGGTCAGTTCACGAAAGACAAGGAAATCCGTGCAGCGAACTACGTCAGCCTTGAGAGAAGATGCGCCAAGCAGTGCATCATAGACTTTTGCTGGTCGAAGGTTTGCAAACAGCTCAAGCTCTTTACGGATTTTCAGAAGTGCTGCTTCAGGCTTGTGTTCATGCGCCAGCTTTTCCCATTTCGGACCGCCGACTGCACCAAGTAAAACAGCATCACACTTTCTGCAGGCTTCGAGCGTAGCATGAGTGAGCATTTCACCATGCAGGTCATAAGAAGCACCACCGAATGGATGCTCCTCAATCTCTATTTCAAAGTCGTGTTTTCTGGAGAGCTGCTTCAGTACTGCAACTGCTCCGGCAACTACTTCCGGGCCGATACCGTCACCCGGTATTGATACAATCTTGTACATCACGTTGTCGGGTAGGTTATTTTTTGATCAGCCAGCTCATCATATTCCGAAGTTTTGCCCCTACCGTTTCAATTGAATGGTTGCGGTTTTCCTCTCTGAGCTTGTTCAGTTGTTTGTAGCCGCCGTTGCATTCATCAATGAACTCTTTGGCAAAACGGCCATCCTGAACCTCTTCAAGGATCTTTTTCATTTCAGCCTTGACTGCCGGAGTAATAAGGCGCGGACCGCGTGTCATGCCGCCGTACTCAGCGGTATCGCTCACTGAATAGTTCATTCTCGACAGGCCTCCTTCATAATAAAGGTCGACAATCAGTTTCAACTCGTGCATACATTCGAAGTAGGCAAGTTCTTCAGGGTAACCGGCTTCAACAAGAGTTTCATATCCGGCCTTGATAAGCTCGGCTGAACCACCGCAGAGAACAGCCTGTTCACCGAAAAGATCTGTTTCAGTTTCATTCTTGATTGATGTCTCGATAACGCCGGCCTTGGTACCGCCAAGAGCTTTAGCCCATGCAAGTGCCTGATGTTTTGCCTCTCCGGTAGCATCCTGATGTACTGCGATAAGGCAGGGGACACCATTGCCCTGGGTAAAGGTGCGGCGTACAAGGTGGCCTGGGCTTTTAGGAGCAATCATGATAACATTGATCGTCTCATCCGGAATGATCTGTTTGTAATGGATATTGAAGCCATGAGCAAAAGCAAGGGTGTTGCCTGGCAGAAGGTTCGGAGCAATTTCAGCATCATAGATTGCCTTCTGGTTCTGGTCAGGAAGAAGCACCATCACGATGTCTGCCCATTTTACCGCTTCAGCAACGGTGTCGACCTGCAGTCCGGCTTCCCTTGCCTTGTCGGATGAAGAGCTCTCTGTGCGAAGACCGACTCGGACATTCAAGCCGCTATCCTTCAGGTTAAGAGCATGAGCATGGCCCTGGCTGCCGTAACCGAGTATTGCTATATTTTTCCCCTGGAGATAGCCCAGATCGGCATCCTTATCGTAATAAACATTCATCAGTGAAATGGTTTTGATTGATAATACAGTAAAACGGTGTCACTCTCCACGGTGTATCGCTACAGCGCCGGAACGGGCTAACTCCTTTATTCCGTAGGGCTTGAAGATATCAATAGTTGTGTTGATCTTATCCGGTGAACCGATGACCTCAATAGTAATGGATTTTTGTTTTATATCCACGACTTTTCCTTTAAAAACATTGATAAGTTCGAAAATCTCATGCTGTTGCGTCTTGCTGAGTTTCAGAGTCATCAGAAGCAGTTCCCGCTCAACATGAGGCTGATTTGTCAGATCAGTAACTTTAATGGTATCAATCAGTCTGTTCAACTGTTTGATGACCTGATTGATGATCTGGTCGTCTGCAAAGGTCACAATAGTCATCCGTGAGATTTCGGGATCTTCCGTTTCGCCAATGGAAATGCTTGATAGATTAAAACCCCGTGCGCTGAACATCGTAGCAACCCTGTTAAGGGTTCCAAACTTGTTTTCAACGAGTACTGATATGATGTGTTTCATAGTCAAATTCAAACCATTGTTTTAGGGTTTAATCTTGCAAGGAGCATATCAGAGATTGAGCCTCCTGCCGGGACCATTGGGAAAACCATATCTTTTTTCACAACTCTGAAATCAACAAGGATCGGACCATCTTTGTAGGCAAGTGCCTCTTTGATGGCCGCTTTTGCCGCATCCGGGGTTTCAGCCGCAAGCGCCTTGCATCCGAAGGCTTCGGCAACTTTGATAAAGTCGGGGTTGCTGTCGGCAAGATCGGTAAATGAGTATTTTTCCTTATGGAACAGCTCCTGCCATTGACGGACCATCCCAAGAAAACTGTTATTGATCAGAAATATCTTGATTGGTGTTTTACAGTGGACAGCCGTGACAAGCTCCTGAATGTTCATCATAATGCCGCCATCTCCACAGAACAGGACAACCGGACGGTCGGTAATGCCGAAAGCAGCGCCGATGGCTGCAGGCAGACCGAACCCCATGGTGCCGAGTCCGCCGCTGGTGATGATGGAACGCGGATTCATGAAGGTATAATATTGTGATGTCCACATCTGGTGCTGGCCGACATCGGTTACCACGACTGCATGTCCCGCTGTTTGTTTTGACACCTCATCAATAACAAATTCAGTTCTCAGTGCACCGTCTTCCATGTTGTAGGTCAGAGGGCATTGTTCACGCCATGACTGGATCTCTGCAAGCCAGGGCTCTCGGTTTTCGACAGTATTCGGCGTCTCTTCAAGGAGTACGGCGAGAAAGTCTTTGGCATCGCCGACAATAGGCAAGTCCACCTTGATGTTTTTATCCACATTGGTGGGATCAATGTCATTGTGAATTTTGAATGCATGCGGTGCAAATGTATCGATTTTTCCAGTGACCCGGTCGTCGAAGCGTGCACCGACAGCAATCAGGACATCACAGGCATTTACAGCCTGATTGGACCAGTATGTGCCATGCATGCCAAGCATACCCATGCTGAGCGGATGGTTGCCGGGGAAAGCTCCAAGTCCCTGAAGTGTCATGGTGACCGGTATGTTCTGTTTTATCGCGAATGCCCGAAGCTCTTCAGATGCTTCAGCACTGATGACACCGCCTCCGATGTAGAGGAGGGGACGTTTTGCCTTGGCAATTTTATGAGCTGCTTTCTCGACCTGGTTTATATGGCATTTGATTGTTGGTTTGAATCCACGGATATCAACACTCTCAGGCCAATGAAATGCGCATGATGAATTCAGAACATCTTTAGGCATATCGATAAGTACCGGCCCCGGCCTGCCGGTTGTAGCAAGAAAAAATGCCTTACGGATGGTTAGGGCGAGCTCTTTGACATCCTTGACAAGAAAATTGTGTTTCGTTATCGATCGGGTAATGCCTACAATATCTGCTTCCTGAAAGGCATCGTTTCCAATAAGTGAACTTGGAACCTGACCGGTAAAGACTACCATTGGAGAGGAGTCCATATAGGCGTTGGCAATGCCGGTGACGGTGTTTGTCGCACCGGGGCCTGACGTGACAAGAACTACCCCTGGCTTTCCTGTAGCGCGGGCGTAGCCTTCCGCCATGTGAGTTGCTCCCTGTTCATGACGGACAAGGATATGCCTGATATCTTGTACCTCGTAAAGAGTCTCGTAAACTTTCAAGAGCGATCCGCCCGGATACCCGAAAATATATTCAACGTGTTCTCGTCGCAGACATTCGAAAAATATTTCTGAGCCATTGAGAGTGTGGCCTGATAAATGCATAGCGTGGTTATTTAGGTTCACAGGAAACTGTACATTTCAGTATTGCCCCGGTATTGGCTGATGTGACCAGTTGGGCATACCTTGCCAGATAGCCTTTTGTTATTTTCGGCACAAACGGTTTCAGCAGCGCCAGCCGTTCGCTGATAACCTGATCTGAGAGGGCAACAGAGATGCTCCTGTTCGGAATATCGATTGTGATGATATCACCGTTTTCCAGTACCGCAATCGGCCCTTTCTCTGCAGCTTCTGGAGAAATGTGTCCGATGCATGCCCCTCTCGATCCTCCGGAAAATCGTCCATCGGTAATGAGCGCGACTGACTCTCCAAGACCACGACCCATAATGGCACTGGTGGGGGAGAGCATTTCAGGCATTCCGGGCCCCCCTTTTGGGCCTTCATAGCGAATGACCACGACATCCCCTGCCTTGACATCATCCTCCATAATGCCTTTGATGGCATCATCCTGAGAGTCGTACACCTTTGCCGGGCCTGTGTGTTTCATCATTTCCGCAGAGACAGCACCGGTTTTGACAACTGCTCCCAATGGCGCAAGATTGCCGTACAGAACTGCAAGACCACCGGAAAAAGAGTAGGGGTCTTCAACACTTCTTATAACAGAGCGGTCCATGACCTCTGCTTCACTTATATTTTCGCCGAGTGTTCTGCCGGTTACGGTCAGTGCTGAAAGGTCAAGAAGCCCCTCAATTTTACTGAGTTCCAGAAGTATTGCTGATACTCCGCCAGCGCGATCTACATCCTCGATATGGACGGCCATTGTTGCAGGGCTGACTTTGCAGATATAGGGAGTTTTTGCAGAAAGGGCATTCAGTTCGGAAAAATCAAATGCAAGTTCGGCTTCATTGGCAAGTGCCAGAGTATGCAGGATGGTGTTGGTGCTTCCACCCATAGCAAAATCAAGTGCAAAAGCATTCAGCAGTGCTTTCCGTGTCAGGATATCTCTCGGTCTGATATTCTTCTTGACCAGATCAACGATACGACGGGAAGCTTCCTGTACCAGTTCATTGCGACGGGGATCGATGGCAAGTATTGTTCCGTTGCCCGGCAAAGCAAAACCAAGTGCTTCACTGAGGCAGTTCATCGAGTTTGCGGTGAACATACCGGAACATGAGCCGCAGCCCGGGCAGGCATTGTCTTCTATTGATTCCAGATCTCTGTCGCTGATTTTTCCAGTACTGTACTCGCCGACAGCCTCAAAGACAGAAATGAGATCAATGGTTTTTCCAGAAGGAGTATGGCCTGCCTTCATGGGTCCTCCCGAAACAAAAATCACAGGAATGTTGATGCGAAGAGCAGCCATCATCATGCCGGGGGTGATCTTGTCACAGTTAGGAATACAGACAAGTCCATCAAGTCTATGAGCTTCTGCCACAGTCTCGACGCTGTCAGCAATAAGTTCACGGCTTGCCAGAGAGTAGCGCATACCGATATGTCCCATCGCAATACCATCACAAACCCCTATGGTATTGAATTCAAACGGAACCCCCCCGGCTTTGCGTACCTCTTCTTTTGCTATTTTGCCGAGTTCCTGAAGATGCGCATGGCCCGGGATAAGTTCATTATAGGAGTTGCATATACCTATAAAGGGTTTTCTGAAATCGTCATTTGAGACGATTGACCCTGTAGCTTTTAGAAGACTGCGGTGAGGCGCTTTCTCAAACCCTGTTTTGATAGTATCTGATCTCATTGCAGTTCAAATATTTTTTTGACAATTAAAAGAAAACCTCCGAGACCGCTGTTCCCGAAGCCACATTGATGAAAAGTCTGAAAGAGAAAAAAATGGACTTGGGATCGGCTTGGGTTCAGAGCAAAGCAATGCTTGGCGATGCAATCACCACAGTGACAAAAATTCCGATCATGGAATGGAGAGCGTAAAGAAAATGCATGGCATTACAGCCGGAAACAGCTGATGCTGTCTGCTCATGTTCAAAACCACGGCAGGTACTGCAGGTATATACATTGATTGCAGACATTGAGGCAAACAAGTTTCTATAGGTATTATGTTGAAGTTCGAAATAAATTACATTTAATGTTTTATTTAAACAAGCATTAAAAAAGTTAAAATCCGATGGGTTTTTACTCTTGATTCTGTTGAGTTACAGTTATATTTTTGAAGAATTCAGAGTACTGTTAAGTGCTTATTTTTTAGGATTAAACATTCAAAAAAAACCAGAACCATGCTGAACATCCAAGCTCCGTTGCATCAGGATTTACCAGCCTTTTTTTTGACAATGTGTCTTATTCTGCTGTTTATTATCCTTGCTGAATTACTTACAGGAAAATTCAGTATCAGTAGTCTGGTGGTCAGAAAAATTATTCATCTCTGTATGGGGGTAGTTGTTTTTTTTGTGCCATCATATTTCCAGTCAAGCTTTTATCCTGCGCTGGCAGCTCTTGTTTTCTTGCTTGTCAACGGGTTGAATATCCGATTCAAATGGTTTGGCTCTCTGCTTGCTCTTCCCGATGGCAATAATGTTCAGTCACCGGCAGTGAAAAGTTACGGTTCACTTTTTTTCCCGCTTATTTTTTTGCTTCAGATTCTTTTTCTGTGGGAGTCCCATAAGTGGATTCTGCAGACCTCCATGCTCGTTATGGGTGTGAGCGACTCGCTTGCTGCTCTTGTGGGAAGTTCGGTTGGCAAAAAGCATATTGAGCATCTGACGAAAAACCCTAAAACTGTTGAGGGATCGTTGACAATGTTTTTCAGCAGCTTTATTCTGCTGAGCGTAACTCTCATGGTATTCAGTAAAGATTTCACAGGAGCTCTTGCCGGAACTTCGTTCTTGATGCTTATAGCTCTTGCACTTCTCCTTGCAGTTGTCTCAACAGCTGTCGAAGCGCTGTTATCGCATGGTCTCGACAATTTTTTTATTCCCTTGTCGGTTGCCTATGCACTCTATGTTCTTGAAATGAACCATACCATTCTTCTTGACCGTTTTCTTATCGGAGGACTGTTTGCGTTTCTTCTTGCAGTTTTTTCCATCAAGGTAAAGTTTCTCAATAACAGTGGTGCAACTGCGACGTTTTTGCTCGGGACGACTATTTTTGGTATTGGAGGGATAACCTGGACGATACCGCTTTTGACTTTTTATCTTTTGTCATCAGTGTTGTCGAAGCTTGGCAAAAAACGTAAGGCGAAATTTGACCTTGTTTTTGAAAAAGGCTCACAGAGGGATGCTGGTCAGGTTTACGCCAACGGAGGCATAGCATGGATTCTGATGGTTATTTTTTCGCTGAGTAATGACCCTGCTGTTTTTTTTGCCTATCTTGGAACGCTTGCTGCGGTGCAGGCAGATACCTGGGCTACTGAGATCGGTACCATGTGGCCAAATCCAAAGGCTTGGCTGGTGACGACCTTCAAGGAAGTGCCTGTTGGAACTTCAGGAGGTGTTTCTGTGCCAGGGACTTCAGGGGCATTCGTTGGTTCTCTTTTTATATGTGCAAGCGCTATGCTTGTCAATGTCAAATGGCTCACTGATTTTGGAATACTCCAATCCTTTCTTCTTATTGGGTTTTCCGGGCTTCTGGCCAGTTTGGTCGACAGCTTTTTCGGGGCAACGGTTCAGGCTCAATATTTTGATCCAATCCGTGAAAAGGTTACTGAAAGAACTCACAGTATTGCGCCGGATGGATCACTTGTTGAAAACCGGCTTTTAAAAGGAACCCCTTTTGTCAATAACGACCTAGTCAATACGTTTTGTGCCCTTTCCGGTTCTGCCTTGGCGTATATGGTGATTGAGAAAGTGCATTTGTTTCATTGAACTTTAATTGTTTCTATCGATATGGTTGATGCTAAGCTCGGAATTTTTGGCCTGCTATCGGACGCTGGACCAGTTGTGTTGTTTGTGCTTTTTGTACTCCTCTCATTCTCTATTATATCATGGGCAATCATAGCCTTCAAATTTGGTTATATCCGTAAATCATTGAGTGAGTCCAGAGCTTTTCTGGACTATTTTTTTGAAATCTACAATGTCGATAAAGCGTTTTCTGAAAGTGAAAATTATAGAAAAGGATCTCTTCCAAGGGTGTTCCGTTCGGGGTACATCGAGTATCGCGCTCTCGGCGATAAGGCTGATATACGTCAGCTCAGGGCACGTATTGCCCGAGCAGTTAAACGTGAAGCCAATGCAGAAAGCAAGAGGCTTTCATCCCTTGTTCCGTTTCTTGCAACGGTGGGCAATACCGCTCCGTTCATCGGGCTTTTTGGAACCGTATGGGGCATCATGACCTCATTTCATAACATTGGTACTACCCAGTCGGCTTCGCTTGCTGCAGTGGCACCCGGTATTTCAGAAGCCTTGATCGCTACTGCCGCTGGTCTCGCTGCAGCCATTCCTGCAGTTATGGCCTATAACTATTTTACGCATCAGATCAGTATAATAGAACGGGATCTTGACGAGTTCTCACCTGAATTTGTTGCAGCATTCATTTAAGAACCATAGATGTCACTCAGGATATGATAACTTCAGGCAAAGGCAGGTTGATGAGCGACATTAATGTAACACCGTTTGTTGATGTCATGCTCGTACTGCTGATTATTTTCATGGTAACCGCTCCAATGATGACTCATGGTGTGAAGGTTGAAACGCCCCAAACGACCCACCAACGGATGGATGTGGATGAGAAAGCTCTTGTGATCAGTATTGATGCTTCACAACATGTTTTTATCAATAAATATCAGCTTAACGCCTCTGAGGTACGTGAAAAATTGCCGACAATTCTGGATGTAAAGCGTACAGGGGATGTTTATCTTAAAGCAGACAAATCTCTTCCGTACGGCCTGGTGATGGATGTGATGGCCCAGATCAGGGATGCAGGGATTGAAAAGATTGGTATGGTGACTGAACCGGCACCCGCACATAGGGCAGGCGGGAGATAAGTGGGGAGTATGGAAAAAGGTCAGAAGCTTATTTATCCTGAAAAAAAGTTTTTATTTTGGCTTGCAGCAGCTGGATTTATTCATGCCCTTGTGATTGTATTGGCAATCTTTCTCCAGATTTTGGATTCAAGGAAAGTGGTTAAACCGAAAATAGTAAGTGTCAGTCTGGTTTCGCTTCCTGGTTCAGGGGGATCTCACGAAGTTTCTGTAAAGAAGGGTGGTGTAGAAACAGCTCCTGTTTCGTCCCTTGAATCTCCGCATTCTCCAGTTAAGAAAAAGAGTGTTAAAGTTAAGGCCGTAGCCCCTGAATCGCCTCCGGTTACTCCAAAGAAAGTTTCAGTTGAACCTCTGCCACCCAAGGCTAAGTCTAAAGTCATTGATAAGCCGGCTGATATAAGCAAAGCTCTTGAGCGTCTCAAACAGAATGTTGACAAAAAAACGGCGACATCGCCACAGCCATCCGCCGGCAGTTTGAACAATGCACTTGCTCAGCTTCAGCAGAAAGTCAAATCTGAAGGCAAACCGACATCAGCTGGCACCGGAGGAGGTCTAGCTAACTCTTCTGGTGGTCGAGGTGGTGCAGGAAAAGGGTATGGCGGAGGAGGTACATCAGCCCCGTACAAAGCAGAAATCGCATCAATTATCAATCAAAACTGGGAGTTCTCCAAATTGCTGCTTAAAAACAGTTACGGGATGGAGGTCTATGTTAGTATTAATATTCTTGCTGACGGAACAATTAAACAGATCAAATTTGATAAAAGAGCCCAAAGCGAATACCTCAACAATTCAGTAAAAAAAGCCCTTGAAAAATCATCTCCTCTTCCGGTTCCGCCAAAAGAAGAAGGTGCCAGGGATGTATGGATTGGATTTGTTTTTACCCCGGAGGGTATCGAGAAGCAATAAACTCACTGGTGATATAAAACTAAGATATTATGGTCTCCCGCAGATGAAATATTGTATATACTGCATGGGAAAATAGTGTTGAAAACAATATATTTTCGCTGAGTAAGAGTATTTGTTTGAGTGAAAACTACCCCTGGGGCAGACGCTGTAATATATGCCCATTTTTATAACTGTTCAAAGGAGCTACATTGATGAAAAAGCAAATAAACGGCATGCTTGTTCTTGCCTTGATGATGACTGCGGGATGTTCATCGAAAACCGCGGTGAAATCCAGTGACGTAAATAGAAGTTATGAGCCACCTGCTGCTCCGGTAAAAGAGAATTCGTCATTACATACAGAGCCTTCCGGGTATGGATTTGACAGGTGGCAGAGAGGACCGTTGGGGGATGTTTTTTTTGATTTTGACAGTTCTTTTCTCAGTAATGAGGCACAGGAACAACTGAAGCAGAATGCTGCATGGCTTGGCAGCAATTCAGAAAAGAAGGCTCTTATTGAAGGTCACTGTGATTCAAGAGGAACATCTGAATACAATCTTGCTCTCGGAGAGCGCAGATCGGCAAGTGCAAAAGAATATCTTGTCAAGCTTGGTGTACCTTCATACCGCCTTGAATCAGTCAGTTTCGGTGCAGAGCGACCATTTGATCTCGGTCAGAATGAAGATGCCTGGGCAAAAAACCGTCGGGCACACTTTGTTGTCAAGTAAGAATTATCATTGCAAGGCCTGCGATAACAGAAATGGTAAAAACGTAAAAACGGCTTATGACTCATAAACCTTTATTGTCCATGAATCAACAGATTAAACCTTTTCTTTTTTTGCCGTTTCTTGTTCTCTCTGCTTGCGCAACAAAGCAGGATCTTATTGTTGTCGAAGACGATGTGCGAAAACTCAAAACGGAATCTGAAACAATAAAAACACAGTCCGCTGGCTCCTATTCAGATGTCCAGAAGGTTCATGATGACATCTCCAGCCTGCAGGGCAGCATGGAAGAGTCTGCTCATAAAAACAGGGAAGCTTTCGGACGAATTGCCATGGAAGACTCTCTTCTGGTGCATAAGGTTGACGAACTCGAATCAAGGCTCCAGAAAATCGAGCACTCTCTTGGATTAGACAACAAGGCTGCATCGGCATCAACTGCATCACAGCCTATAGAATCAGCTGAGAAGGAAAAAGCATCCGTGGTTTTTGATGACGCTGCTTTACTCAAAGAAGGGTTGGAAAGGCTTGGTAAAAAGAGTTTTGCCCCTGCACGGGAAAGCTTCACCACACTGTTAAAGAACTACCCTAAATCCGCTCTTGCCGATCAGGCACAGTTTTATCTGGCCGGAAGTTTTTTTAGCGAGAAATGGTATGAAAAAGCCATCCTTGAATATCAGGTTGTGATCGCCAAATATACCAAAAGCAGCAAACGTCCTGCCGCACTTTTTAAGCAGGCAATTGCATTCGAAAAGATAGGCGATGAAGTAAATGCGAAAGCAAGGTTCAAGACACTTGTCAATGTTTATCCCAAAGCACCTGAAGCAGCATTGGCACGCAAGAAAATAAAATAATACATCACTGAAAAAGTATGCTGAAAATGTAGAAAGCCCATGATAATCTCAAGGGCTTTCTGCATTTTTTTTATGCAAAGTTTTACCTTACTTGAAAAACTCATTAAGTGTATAAGTACGCCTGTCAATTTCAACGCAAAGTTTCTGCTGCAGTGAATCATAAAAGACCGGGATATCTCTCATAGTCCACTTTACTCCCCTGTTGTCAAAGTCTATGACATACCGGTTTTCATTATCAAGAACCTTCTTCTTCAGGTCAATGCCGATATCCGGTTGTGTTGTCAAAACAAAAAGTTCAACTTCGCCGGAAATCACTTTATTGATGATCTCCCGGGTCGGCGACAGCTTTCTGCGCCCGGAAGCAGGGCTTATATGGATTTGAAGGTTGCCCCTATTATCCCTTTTTGCAGAGGTTATAAAATATTTTTCTGCTTTATGAACCGCATTGCCTGACCATGGCCCTGATGTACTGACTCTGACTTGGTTTTTGCCGGTGTTCGGACGGCTGAGCTGAGGTTGCATTGCTTGCATGGTTAGATTTTGCAAAAATAATACACTCTGGTGTTCTACCTGTCAATTGATAATAAATTAGCAAAACAAGGATAAATAACAAAGGGATTCATTATGAATCCCTTTGTTATTCAAGAATACAACGATCTAAGAGATTACTAGATTACTTCTTCTTGTCATCGATTACTTCGAATTCGGCATTTTCAACTTCGCCGTCACTGCCGCCTTTTCCGCTCTTTTCGCCACCGCCAGTATGAGTTTCAGGTTCAGCCTGAGATGATGCCGCACCTGGGGACTCATAAAGTTTTGAAGCAATATCGCCCCACTCCTTGTTAAGTTCCTCCATAGCGGATTTAATGGATTCGATAGTTCCGTTCTTATAGGCTTCCTTGAGCTTTTCCAGTGAGCCTTCCAGGCCAGGCTTCTTGTCCGCCGGTATTTTATCACCAAGCTCTTTCAACTGTTTTTCCGTGCTGAAAATGAGTCCATCTGCAATGTTTCTTGTATCTACCTCTTCCTTGCGTTTCTGATCTTCAGCAGCATGATTTTTAGCATCTTCTTTCATTTTATTGATCTCGGCATCACTGAGTTTGCTACTGGATTCAATTCTGATACTCTGCTCCTTACCGATTGCCTTATCCTTGGCCGATACGTTCAAAATACCGTTTGAATCGATATCAAAAGTGACCTCAATCTGCGGCAAGCCTCTTGGAGAAGGAGGAATATCACCAAGATGGAAACGTCCAAGAGTTTTATTATCAGCCGCCATCGGGCGTTCTCCCTGCAGAACGTGAACCTCTACAGAAGTCTGGTTATCCGCCGCGGTGGAAAATATCTCCTGCTTTTTTGTCGGAATTGTGGTGTTCGCATCAATGAGCTTAGTCATAACGCCACCAAGAGTTTCAATTCCCAGTGAAAGGGGAGTAACATCAAGAAGCAGAACGTCGGTAACATCTCCCTTCAGAACGCCGCCCTGGATAGCTGCACCGATAGCAACAACTTCATCCGGATTGACGCTTCTGTTAGGTTCTTTTCCAAAGAAATCCTTCACCAGCGACTGTACTTTAGGAATGCGGGTTGAGCCTCCAACAAGCACAACTTCATCAATTTCCTTCATTTCAACCTTCGAATTCTTGATAGCACGTCGACATGGATCAAGAATCTTATCGAACAGGTCGGCACATAAAGCCTCAAATTTTGCACGGGTCAGATTGATCACAAGGTGTTTAGGGCCTTCTTGTGTCGCTGTAATAAATGGAAGGTTTATTTCTGTGTCAGTGCGTGAAGAGAGCTCAATTTTTGCTTTTTCCGCCGCTTCTTTCAGGCGCTGAAGAGTAATTGCATCCTTGCGAAGGTCGATTCCTTCCTGTTTTTTGAACTCGTCAGCAATATAATCGATAATTTTCTGATCAAAATCATCACCACCGAGATGCGTGTCACCATCAGTCGATTTAACTTCAAAAACACCATCACCAAGTTCGAGAATTGAGATATCAAACGTACCGCCGCCAAGATCAAAGACAGCAACTTTTTCACTCTCCTGCTTTCTGTCAAGACCGTAAGCCAGGGCAGCTGCAGTAGGCTCATTGATGATTCGTTTCACATCAAGTCCGGCAATTCGCCCTGCATCTTTTGTTGCCTGCCTCTGAGCATCATTGAAATATGCAGGTACCGTGATAACTGCTTCGGTAACTTTTTCACCAAGAAAATCTTCAGCAGTCTGCTTCATTTTTTGTAGAACCATAGCTGAAACTTCCTGTGGAGAATAAACTTTATCATTAATTTTTACTCGAGCTTCACCATTTTCATTAATGATTTCATACGGCGCAAGCTTTTTTTCATTTGGGACTTCATCATATTTGCGTCCCATGAACCGTTTAATTGAAAAAATTGTGTTTTTAGGGTTGGTAATTGCCTGTCTTTTTGCAGCTTGCCCTACCAGACGGTCACCCGTTTTGGTTAATGCTATAATTGACGGAGTTGTACGGCTACCTTCTGAATTCTCTATAACTGTTGGCTGCGATCCCTGCATGACTGCAACACAGGAGTTCGTTGTTCCAAGATCGATGCCGATAATTTTACCCATTAGAGTATTTTCCTTGTTTTGATATTGATTTAATAAAGACCGGACTCACAACCAATGGTGGTGAACCCCTTATGGTATCATGTCAGTTAATCGCAATTTCCTTTATTTTTTTTGTCATCTGAGCTTTCGGCAGGGTTACATGAAGTATTCCATTGTCAAACCCTGCATTAATATGCTCCTGATCAATAGTCTCACCAAGGCTGAATTTTCTCTGTAAACTGCCATAGGTCCTTTCGATACGCAGGTAATCTTTTTTGTTCTCTTCAGTATTATGTTTTCTTTCCGCCTTGATAGTCAGAACATCATCCTCAACATTGAGAGCAATTTCATCTTTGGCGATACCTGGTAGTTCAGCATCAATATGAAATCCTGTTTCATCTTCAGAGATATCTACATAAAAAGCTGGCATTGAAGGTGTTTTAGCACTTGAACGTATATCATCAAACTTCCTCAGAGGGTCTTTAGTTAATTTTACGAGCATCTTATTCTCCTTTTTTCGCTTGTATTGTTATGGGTTGATATATTGTAAGCGATTAACGACTTACTGTGATTAATTGAACAAAAAGCGTGCCAAAGGATAGATATCATGTTTTTAATTGTTTTTTGAGACTTAAAAGACAGGTTTATGGTAAAAATGTCACACTGATTTTTGTTCTGTTGCAATAATGTCATATAGTGTCAATAATGACAGAGTATTCGTCATACATGAAAAAAACTATGAACAATAGAGAAAATAGAAGAAGTGAGGCAGGCCACATATTATCAGGCCCAAACGCCTGTAAGCAGTTTGGTGAGTTTTGGTGTCAGTCAGATATGATTGGTATTGATGTTCTGCACCCAGCTGAGTCGGTACTGAAGAGTTTCAACGACGCTCTTCGAGCTCAGATAGCAAGAATAGATAATGCTGTCATCAGCAATCCGGTAATAGCATTTCAAGCCCTCTTTTCTACGGTTCACAACACCATTGTCATGCAGCAAGGCAAGATGTTTCGAAATGTTTGCCTGAGTGGCATTGATCTTATTGACAATCTCCTGAACTGTATGCTCCCGTTCACAGAGAACGCGCAATATTTTCAGTCTCATCGGCTCAGAAAGCAGCTTGAATCGATTGGAAACAGCTTCAAGCATTTCATCAGGCATATTGAGATTCCACTTTTTTACTTCCTCTTCAGTGATGGTAACGGTTTTTTTCATGACAATCTTGTTGCTGCGCCGAATAGACAGAATCCGTTTTGCAGCTGTAATTTTAGTTTTGAAATCGATTGTCTATATAGTTATTAAATCATACAAATCAAAGTATACATGGTACTTAAGCGATGACCATAACAGATATTCCGGAACGGTTATTCAAAAAGAATAGTGTCCTCATGCTCAACGGTACTGAGGCTGGTAAGTTCCATAATTGAATTAATCAGTGTCTGAGGGGCTTTAAACTGGACAATTTTCTCCTTTATGATCATCTTGGTTTTTTTTGCCTCTTCAAACTCATCTTTGCATTCTTTGCATTCCGAGAGATGCAGGAGAAAACCCTGTTCTTCCTTAAGTGAAAGCTCACAATCCACAGCGGCACTCATAAGAACGCGGGCTTTTTGGCAGTTCATAGTAATTATGGTTTTTGCTTATTGATGGTTATCGGTGTTTATGCCGTATTTTTTAGCATACCCTTCAAGTTGTTCGCGAAGCAATTTTCTCCCCCTGTATAGTCTTGATCTTACTGTGCCGATAGGACTTTCAACCATATTTGCAATTTCTTCATAGGTAAACCCATCAATATCACACAGTTGTATTACTTCCTTGAACTCTTCTGGCAGGGATTGAAGTGCCTGATAGACCTCTTCGTGCAGCAGTGAATGGAAATAATCGCTTTCTGCTTCACTTGTGTCATTCTGGACATCCTTGATAGAGTGATAAAAATCCTTTATAAGATCGTAATCAACCTTGCCCGGCTCTTTTGAATTTTTACGAAACCGGTTGATATAATTGTTTTTCAGGATTTTAAACAGCCATGCTTTACAGTTTGTTCCCCGCTCGAAAGAATTAAAAAATCTATAAGCTTTCAGATAGGTTTCCTGCACCAAATCTTCAGCATCACTCGGATTCATGGTTAAATGAAGCGCATAATTATAAAGCGAATTAAGATGAACAACGGCTTCTGTTTGAAACTCAAGTTGCTTCTGACGCTCCTCACGGGACAGAGATTCTTTTTTTGTCCTGGTTTTAACATGACGGGTTGGATCGGGTTTATCCATGAGATCAAATCTTCCTGGTTCAAAAAAATATTGTTTTTTTATGTGGAGGTAACGCTCTCTATAATAATTAATTTAAATCAATATATTTTAATGCATTTAAGAACTTAGGAATAAAATCAAGATGCATAATTTCTATGAATGAATCTGCCGATGTCATTATTATCGGCTCTGGCATTGGTGGTCTGACTGCCGCTGCACTGCTTCAGGCGCGTGGTATATCCACACTCGTTTTTGAAAAGAACCTCTATCCGGGAGGAAGTTGTTCTTCGTTTCAACGAGAGGGTTACTGTTTTGATGCTGGCGCATCAGTCTTTTACGGTTTTGGAGAAAACGGTAACAGTGGCACCCTTAACCTGCATACAAGGATATTCCGGAAACTGGGGATTGAGGTAGCCACGATACCTGATCCAGTACAGATTCACTATCATTTGCCAAACGATTTTTCACTTCCGGTTTATTACGACCGCCATGCATTTCTCGATGCGCTCACTGCACGTTTTCCCCATGAGCGTCACGGCATTGAAAAGTTTTACATGGAACTCGATGCAGTGCATGATATTCTTTGTTCACTTCCAGCCGGTTCGCTTGAGGATGTGTTTCATCTGGCCTCAGTAGGTCTTTCGTTTCCGGCAAAAACCATTGCACTTGCATTAAAGACCTTTCGTTCAATGGGAAAAACAGCCAGAAAGTATATCAATGATGAAGAGCTGCTCAAATTTATTGATATAGAAGCCTATGCATGGGCAGTGCAGGACGCAGTTTCAACACCACTGGTCAATGCTGGCATCTGTCTTGCGGATCGTCATTACGGAGGTATAAACTACCCTGTTGGTGGTTCCGGAGCGATTCCCAAAGCGTTATGTCAGGCAATAGAAAAATCAGGTGGTCAAATCCGCTTTCAATCAGAGGTTGCCTCTATTCTTGTAGACAATGGAGAAGCTCGCGGAGTAAGGCTTGCTGATGGCAGTGAGCATTATGCCAAAGCAGTTATAAGCAATGCCACAATATGGGATACCTTTAACCGCCTTGTAACCGATTCGCGTTACAGGGAGGATGAAAACAGATTCTTCATAGCCCCGAGCTGGTTTCAGCTCTATCTCGGTATAGACGCCTCAGTCATTCCAAAGGAGTTTTATGTCCACCATGTTCTTGTCGATACGTGGGAGAACTACAATCAGCCTGGCGGAACCATCTATTTTTCAGCCCCGACGATTCTTGACCCATCCCTGGCCCCCCCCGGCAAGCATATTGTCCATGCATTTGTTACCGCCGAAGCCGACCAATGGCAGCACTACGACAGGAAAAATGGTGCATACCATGATGCAAAGGAAGCCTTGGCTGCAACGATAATATCCCGTACTGAAAGACTCCTGCCCGGATTGTCAAATGCCATCGAGCTCAAACTGCTTGCAACGCCATTGACCCATCAGCGTTACCTTAACCGCTTCCAGGGATCCTATGGGCCGCTCTTGAAGCCGGGACAGAACATCCTTCAAAAACCCCAGAATACGACCCGTATTAAAAACCTCTTTGCAGCCGGTGACAGTACCTTCCCCGGTCAGGGTGTTATTGCTGTAACTTATTCAGGAGTCTCATGCGCCTCCTACATTGCCCGGCAATTCGGTAAACCCCTTGATGAATTGATCTAAGCACCCTCTTAACAGGCGGCAAGCAGCATATCGATCTCTCTGAAAGGAAGATCTGTAAGTTCAGCAAGAATTTTCTTCGTGACGTAGCTTTTAAAAATATAGGTTCCTCGTCTAAGACTATGGTTTTTCCAGAGGATATCCGAAATAGTCTCATGTGAGGTGAGCTTCAGCAAAAAGGGGAGCAATGTATTGGTAAGAGCAAAAGAGGCTGTTTTTGCTACAGCGGAAGGAATGTTTGGAACGCAGTAATGCGTAACGCCATGCTTGACATAAATCGGATTGGTATGTGAGGTGTGCCGGCTGGTGGCAAAGCAAGCTCCTTGATCAATAGAGACGTCAATAATAACCGAACCGGGTTTCATGGATTTTACTACCTGTTCACTGACCAGCGGTTTGTTAATTTTCTGTCTCGGGCTTAAAGCGCCGATCAAAACATCAGACATCTTTGCAAGCTCCGCAATGTAATGATCGTTTGCTATTGCGGTGACAAGATGACGGTTGAAAAATGCTTCGAATCTTCTCAGTCGGTTAATCTCCTTATCGATGACCGTGACCTGTGCACCAAGTCCGAGGGCGTCCTGTGCCGCAAAAAGCCCTACAGTGCCTGCGCCGATAATGGTGACATGGGCAGGGGGAACTCCAGCAATTCCTCCAAGCAGGATTCCGCTGCCTCCATAACCGGTTTCAAGGTATTTAGCTGCTGTCTGAATGGCAAGCGAACCGGCTATTTCGCTCAATGTTCTTACTATTGGGAGTTCTCCGTCCCTTGTTTCAATAAATTCAAATCCTAGTGCAGTGATATTTTTTTCAAGGAGAGCTTTTATCAGATGGGGAGTGATCGTACCAAGATGCAGGGCGGAAATAAGCATCTGACCAGGCACAAACAGGGGAAGCTCTTCAGGTTGAGGGGGAGAGACCTTGACAATGACGTTTGATTGCTGGTACAACTCTTCTGGACTTTCAGCAATTGTTGCTCCCGCTTCTGCGTATGCGATATCAGTAAAATTGCAGAAATGACCGGCAGATCGTTCAATAGTAACTTTAATTCCATGCTCTATAAGTATTTGAACTCCCGGAGGTGAAATAGCTACCCGCCTCTCATCCTGAGCCCGCTCTTTCGGTATACCAAGAACAATATGCATGGTTTTCTCAGGCCTGATCAACCAGCGTTCAAGGGTTTTTGCGCCAAGCTCAAACTCAATATTTTCAATATCAGTAGAATACCCCATCAGGAGTTCATGATTGCTGTGTTTACCCGATTCAACAAAAACGGAAAAATTACTTGACAGATATTTTCACAGATTCAATCACCGGAGTTTTATTCGTTCCGCAATCACAAGTTCCAGGCAAGTGCAGGACTCCTCCTGAAACATTGCATATCAGGTTTCCTGCACCCTTGAACACTTCTTTTGCACCTTCAGAAATAATGGATACAGGGTACTGCATGAAGGGGAAAGTTTCCATAAAGGTAGTAGTCGCCAGAAGCGATCCGTATGCCAATCCATTTCCGATTTTTCCAAGAGAATCACCCGGGCTTACTGTGCCATCTTTAACACGCTTGAAAAGGTTACCAGCGCCATCAGGCAGTTTGTTAACGACATTATATCCGATTGTCTGTGCATATGTGATAAAACCCGGAACATTCAATCCTAAAACAAGGTGTCTGAGGTGCTCTGCCCTGGAAAGCACACGCAGTGTTCCCTCTTTCACTATAACACTCCGACAGGCCAGTCGTCCACCCTCTTGAAAAAGCTTGTCAGAAATAAAGGCTTTCTCCTCTATACTTGGCGGCGACAGGCACTCGCTCCCTTCCTTTACATAAACAAAACAGCTCTGGCAAATAGCGTTTCCGCCACAAATACAGCCTATATGGCTTTTATGTTTCTGCGCAACCTTCAGAAGCAAATCACCAACATGCGCTTCACAAGGTTTATCGTTAATAGAGATGATCATGGGTTTATGCAATTAGTGATGAATTAAGTAAACCAAGCAATTAAAGCGCTTTTATTTTAAATATAAAAAAATTTAGCACCAGCTTCAATCAAACCTTGTTCTCCCTCTCTAAAGAACAAGGTTTGACCCTTAATCATTTTCAACTATGCTGCAATATGTTCTCTCTTTTCAGAACTCTCTTTATCTGTATTGCCATTACAGAAGGCTGACAGTTGAAAGGGTTTGCATGTTTCTGTATGCTCAGTATCCCCTGAGGTTACAGGAATAAAAGCATTGGCAAGCAACTGCAAAGCATCGCCTATTCCACTGATGATATCAGCAATGAGCTGCCACAAGTCGAATTCTCTTTTTCCCTGCATGCGCATGGTATCAGGAAACTTGACCAGCGACTCCCATCCCATTTTAGCCGCATAGTCGGTCAATTTCAGTGGATTTGTTTCAAAAACGCGTTTCACCTCCTCAACTAAGGAAACAACTCTTATAGTACCCTCTTTCTCAACAGTGGTCAGGCATGCCATTCTTGTACCTTCATGGATCAACGTGTCTGACAACAGGGCTTTCTCCTCAACACTGATCGGTGAAAGAAGCTCACTACCCTCGAGAATTTTGACATAACAAGTCTGACATATGCTGTTTCCACCACAGAAATAGCCGATATGTTCGTGGTTGCTTCGAGCAATATCAAGTAACCTCTCTCCCTGTTTTGCTTCGTATGGGTGGTTATTAATGGAGATCTTCATGATTCTGATGTTTTGATTTAATAAGACTAAAAATGTCCTCTTATTCGAAACATCATTAATGTTGCAAAAGTTGCTATTCAGCGATCAATAATTTTGAATAACTATGATAAGGCTGTCAATCCAGGGAAAAGAAGTATCTATTTTAACCGATTGATCTTCAATCACATCTCAGCCCTCAGCACTATTTTTATTCCCCGATAATCTTGATAAGCACCCGTTTTTTTCTCATACCATCGAACTCACCATAAAAAATCTGTTCCCATGGTCCGAAATGCAGTTTTCCTTTGGTTATCGCGATAACTACCTCCCTGCCCATGATCTGCCGCTTATGATGCGCATCGCCGTTATCTTCACCGGTCATGTTGTGGCGGTATCGGCTGATGGGCTCATGCGGCGCAAGTTCTTCAAGCCATCGCTTGTAGTCCTGCTTCAGTCCTGATTCATCATCGTTTATGAAGACTGATGCCGTGATGTGCATGGCATTGACAAGACAGAGGCCATCCTGAATGCCGCTTTCCCTTAGCGCAAACTCGATTTCGCTGGTAATATTCACAAAATCCATTCTTGCAGGCACCTGCATCCAGAGTTCCTTGTGGTACGATTTCATCGGTCAAGTGGTGTATGGTTGTTCAAATCGGAACTTCCCATGAAGCAAAGAAAATGTTTATATTGCAAACGTTAAGTTATGGCTTATTTTTATCATCCCGTTCCGATTTTCCTGAAAACAACCAATAAAGACATGCCTGAGGTTTTTCATTATCCAATGACCTATCCCGCATGGTGGATGGATTTCTATTTTCTTGCCACCTGGTGTCTCGGTATGCTCTTTCTGAGTGTGGGATGGGCAGTCTTTTTCCGATTCGGAAAATTTTCCTATGGTGTCGACCTTGGCTGCTTTTGGAAATCCACGTTACTGCTCGTCCTCACGACCATATCGCTCGGTGGTCCCAATTACTACAATACCCGTTTTGTAGGAGAGCATGGTCAGGATGGTGATGCAATTAAAATTTCCGGCGACAAGCTTCTTTATCTTGATCGAAAAGGCAATGAGAAAAAAATTAATCTGACAGATATTACCTCTATTTACCAGGAGAGCATAACCTACAACCCCCCTCCTAAAATTTTTATTGTTGCTGGAAAAGCCCGGGTCAGAGATTCACTGTTTGTAACCACAAACCTTCCTGACTACAAGCGCTTTCTTTCAGACCTGTATAAAAGAACCCGTATTGAACCAAAGCTGCGCTGAGTACTTTTTTTCAAGGATATCCGAACATGCTTCCTATCAGCGAACAAGTTCTTCAAGATGCGTTGCTTTTAGTTGTTGACATAGGCAATACTACCGCTTCATTTGCGGTTTTCAAGGGTGATGAATGCCTTGAAGTGCAAAAAGTACCTTCGATGCTTCTCTCCGGATGTGAAGCCATAGATGCTCAAGTAGTACCGCTTTTTGAGAAGTATCCCACTCTTCATGATGCTGCGCTCTGCAGCGTTGTACCTTCAGTGGGTTCAGTTGTCAGCAGCTTCCTTCGCCATCATCTGACCGGTCTTGTACTGGAGGTTTCTTCAACAATGTACCTGCCTTTTCAGTTGCAATACGAATCGCCCGATTCTTTTGGTGCCGACCGAATTGCGCTTTGCTCCCTGAGCAGCCGGCTCTACCCTGAAGAGCCTGTTGTTGCGCTTGATATCGGTACGGCTATAACTATTGATGTGCTCGGTTCTGACAGGCAGTATCTCGGAGGTCTTATTATGCCGGGTCTTGACCTTATGGCAAAGGCTTTGCATGAGCATACTGCATTGTTGCCCCTTGTCATTATTGATCGTCCCGATAATCTTATTGGATGTTCGACAGCCGAGTGCATCAGGAACGGTATCATCCTGAGTTGTGTCTCCGGCATTGAAGGGCTTCTTGTGAAGATTAATGCCTTGTTTTGCGGGGAGGATCAGCAGCAATCCATCAGGGTACTTGCAACCGGCGGCAATGCGCCGCTCATTGCCGGAATGCTTGCTTTATCACCGGTGCTCGATGAGCTTGCGGTGCTCCGAGGTACCCGTTATCTTTTTACCTTAAATGAACACTCTTTTCGCTGAAGAATGCCCGGGCTTCGTCAATAGCGTTAAGCACAGCCTTGTTTTCAACATTTTCCTCAAGCAGAAAGGCCTCTCCCAACGTTTTCAACAACACAAAGCGGAGCTTTTTATCCAGCTTTTTCTTGTCAGAAAACATGTGTTCAAGTAGAAGTCCGCTCTCAATATCGAGAAACCTGCGCTTGAGCACTCCTTTTGGAAAACGGAATTTCTTCAGAATGGAGAGCCCTCGCTCAAGTGATATCCCGTCAAGATAACCCAGATTGTGTGATAAAAAGAGAGCGCAGACCATGCCTATAGCGACCGCCTCGCCGTGACGCAGGTGACGGTACTCTGCAAGTTTTTCAAGCCCGTGCGCAAAGGTATGCCCGAAATTGAGAGTTGCTCTCACTCCATTCTGTTCACGTAAATCCTTTGTAACTACATCATTCTTAATGTATGCGCTCTTTTTGACTGCTTCAGTCAGCCATGGTTCCTTCAGTTCGGTAATATCTTTGAAATGGAGGTCAAGAAATGAAAGAAAATCCAGGTCAATAATAAAGCCGTACTTGACCACTTCCGACATACCGGAATAGATTTCTCGCTTTGGCAGGGTTATAAGATATGACGGATCAATCAACACCAGTTCCGGCAGATGGAAAAACCCGATCAGATTTTTACCGAGAGGGTGATTAATGGCAACCTTGCCGCCTATAGAGCTGTCACTCATAGCCAGCAGGGTGGTCGGAAGCTGGATCACCGGTATACCTCGATAGTAGCTTGCTGCTATAAATCCGCCGAGATCACCCACAACACCACCCCCGACTGCAAGGAGGTTCCAGCTCCGATCGACATCAGCCTCAATCATACTGCCATAAAGCCGATAGGCGGCACTGAAACTTTTCGAGGCTTCCCGTGCCGGCACCACCAGCTCTTTCAATTGAAAACCTTGATGGTGCAGCGTTTTAAGAAGCTCGTCACCATAAAGCTTGCGGGTGTGTTCATCAAAGAGCACCACGGTTTTTTTTGAAAGGCTATGGGTGTTGAACAATACACCAAGACCGGCAGTAACAGGTGTTCCTATAATTATTGTGCTCACATCTTCCCGTTTTATTATTTAATCCATTGAGCTGGATGATGCTTTTCGTATATACCGTTCTATTTTCCGGGTCAGCTCCTCCACTGTGGATCCAATGCGGTGAATGTCCGTCTGAACAGTTATGTCAGCGCTTTCATACCGTGGTTCACGTTTGGAAAGGATTGTCGATATTTTTTCCTCAATCTCTTCACGTAAAAGTTTTTGTCCCTTTTCACCCCTCAGCAGTGGACGATCTGTTTTGTTGTAGAGTCTTCTGGCAAGGGTTCTGGCGGGTGATTTCAGATAGACCAGAGTACCTGATGCTTTGATAAGTTCATAAGATTGGTCGTATTGAAGTACACCTCCACCAAGTGAAATCACCAGGTTGGTCTGTTCAATAACTCCCTCAAGGGCCTGAAATTCAATCTTCCTGAAATACTCCTCACCATTTTCTGCAAAAATCAGGGTAATAGTTTTACCAGCCTGCCTTTCAATCATCTGATCAAGGTCAATAAACTCATAGCCGAGCGAATTAGCCAGCAACGGACCAATTGTCGATTTACCTGATCCGCTGAACCCGGATAAAAAAATAAGTGAATGATGCTTCTTCACGGTTGACTGTTAAAACTTTACTTATCCCTCAGTGCGATAGCAAAATCTGCACATCCCTGTTTCCTGTTTAGTGGCAAATATATAAAAAAACCAAACAAAGCATTCTTTGCGATCATTTTCTAGCGGCCTGCGCTTTTTCTGAAGCACAGGCCGGTTTCTGATATGATACCATCCTCAATTATAAATAAGCCGTATCCCGGCTTGCCTTCCATCATGCAGCGGATGAACACTAAAAGTTTTTTTTGGGGGAAGTTAAGCTGCAGAAAGGAAAACCTGACGACGGGTAACCTCATAGACTGAGTCAGCTGACACATATTTGAATTTCTATGGGATATACTCCCCGATGCTTTTTTTCGTGAAAGAATCGATGAAATGAATTAATACCTCTAAGCCTTGCTCCGATGATTATTTATTAATAATTCATTTTTAATGAAATTTTAATCTTTCATTAATGCTTTCTTAAGGAATGATAGTGTATTCTTAAGAAGGATATATTTTAATACCTCCATAAGCACTATATCTTAATCATTGCACGTATTGATAAAACTCTTATTTAGATAGCTTAATATTTATATTTTGCCGAATACAGGATTGTGTTGGAATGTTGTGTGTGTTGCAGTTTGGCACTATTTTTGTAACGGCAGATTATTTAAATGACGATCAGGTTATTTGATAAGTTTAACAAATTTATACTCAATATTAATGATTCTAAAATCTTGATAAATTATGAGATCAAAAATTTTAACAATATTATTTATTCTTGTTATAATTGTTTTTAACGGGAATCAAAAAGTCTATGCGGATGAAACAAATAAAAGTCAGGATAAAAAATATCATCTCAATAGTCAAGAAGTCGATATTAAAACTATGATCGAAAAAAAATATAATGTTTCAGTTGGTAAGAAAAAATATGAAACAGCAGGCTGTTCAGGGTGTCATGATAATGGTATTTTGGGTGCTCCAAAACCTGGGCAAAAAGAGTTATGGACAACACGCATTGCTAAAGGATGGGGAGCTATTGTTAAAAACGTCGTTTCAGGTTTTAACAAGATGCCTCCCAAAGGGGGTAACGAATCAATAAGTGATATCGATATAGAAAATATTGTTGCTTATATGATATCATGAATTTATTAAATATGTAATGTTATCAATGTTATGCATTTCAATTAAAGTGACTATTTATTTAATCCTGTTATTAATAAATTAAAAAAAAAGGATTCTTATTATGCAAGGGAAAAAAATGCGAACGTTTCTTATTTCTATGGGAGCATTGGCTCCACTTTTATCTTTTGTGCCACAGGCATCGGCAACACCTGTATATGCACGCCAAACAGGATTTTCTTGTGCTGCATGCCATTTCGAACAATTTCCCTTGCTTAATGCTTTTGGTCGTAGTTTTAAAGCTAATGGATATATTGATTCAGGACTTGGAAAACAGGGTCGAATTGAAGATGATAACCTTTCACTTCCATCGACGCTGAATGCTTCATTTGTCAGCAAGCTCCGCTATCAGAAAACCAATGGTACAGCAAATACCGTAGATGCCGGACCAACGAATTATGGCAATATCTCGTTTCCGGATGAGGCGTTTCTGACTATAGGCGGAAGGGTATCAAAGAATATTGGCTTTCAAGTAGGACTTTCAGTTGTTCCTGATGATGTGACGTCGGGTAAGATTTTGTCTGACTTTAAGATGCCTATTTCGACAAAAGTCGATGACTTCACGCTGAGCGCTATTCCATTCACAACATCTGCACAAGGTCCTGCGTATGGTTTTGAATTGTTAAATACTGGTGCAGTGGAGTTCGCACGTGCATTTGAAAATGCAGAAGAGACTTCTGCACAGCAATATTTGGGCACAGCTCATGCGGCTTCAGGAGTAGCTTTAGTTGTTTACCACAAGTATGGCTACATAAATTACACTCCTTACATTATGAACCAGGGTAATTTCGGGATAAAACAGCCGTTGAATTACATCAGGGCAGTAGTTACGCCGAAAGCAGGCGAATGGGATCTTGGCGCCGGTTTCCAGATATGGACCGGAGAGTCAAAAGTCAAAATAGTAGACAATGCAACGTCAACATTCACTACTAGAGATGAATATGCAAATGCCTGGGCTCTAGATATGCAAGGTCAGGGAAAAATTGGTAACCTTCCATTAGGCCTCTATGCAACCTATGGCAAAGCTGGAAAAACTACCAATCCGCTGGATCCTAATACGTACAATCCGAGTACCATTGGAGATAAAAAAGTCTGGACTGTTTCAGGAATGCTTGGAGTTATTCCTGATAAACTTGCCCTCGGTGCCGGATACAGAAAAGCAAATACAGGGTTAGATTCAGCCGATTCTGATAATGCTGTGACTCTCGGTTTGGCCTATATGCCAGCCAGAAATATCCAACTTCAGTTGAACCAGAGTTTCTATACGGGTGATACCCATACAAGTGATGTTGGTAAAAATCTTACAACTCTTGTCCTTTACAGTGCATTTTAATAGATGCAGCATCCAAACTTCTCATCCCATCCAGATTAAACATATGTCTGGGTGGGTTGATTTTACTGATTATCTGTCAAGGAACAAAGAAATACCGACAATGGCATTCAATCTATCCGGGATAAGACCGAATTCCGTAACATTTTTCCCCCAGAACTTTTCCATTAAGCAATATACTTCATACGTTTTTGATCCGGTATATTTTGGTTTAATAACAAACAGACCGCTTCTGTCGGCAAGACTCAAGAAACTGTACATTTCAATGGATATTGCATGAACCAGATTGGGATGATATAGTCGGCTGAAGAGATATTGTTGGCGCAGAGGTGTAGAGTAATTAAGTGCTGATTCCTGAAGCCCTGCAACTATTGGGATTTGGTTATAAGTGCCAAACTGATTATTCAAACTAATGAGACGATTGATATACGCATTAAATTCTTCAGATGAATATCCTGCACTGTGAAAAAGGTATTCGAGAGTCAGGTTCCAGTCTCCGTAAAACGTAACCTGACCTCCAAGCAAAATGTCATTAGCACCCTTTTTATCAGTTGGTAAAAAAAATGGATAAGCAGTTTCTGAAGGGTCGAGGTTTGGATTAGGGTAGTTTGTATTGACAAGAGAAGTATACAGGTATTCGGCATGGAGTTCGATCGCCTTTCCTATGGCAACTGATGTGTTAACTCCAGAAGCCCACTTACCCTGCTGTTCAACTTTTCCAACAAATGAAAGATCAAACGGATCTATAAGGTGATACCATCTGAAGCCGAATCTGTTGCTGTTTATGAAAGGATTACTTGAGTTCCATTCTAACACAGGAAAATAAACCAGATCAAGCTCGCTATTATTTTTAATATAGGATAGCTGGAGAATATCGGTGCCTTTGATTTTGTTCAGGCGGTCTTCAGGATCCTCAGGATTTTTTAGCTGAGTAATCAGGTCAGTAGGGCTGTATGAGTAACCTACACCCCAGCGAACTTTTTTTCTGCCCAGCTGAAACGAAAAAGGGCCGCTCGTTGTCTGGTAATACAACTGATTAATCTTGACATCGGATATTTTCCTTTCAAAAAAGGATGGGTCTTTTCTATTAATGTATGCGTAGCCGAGACGTACCTCTGATTCAACTACTCCTCCCAATCCCTTGTAGGTGGTGTTGCCGACTATAAAGCCCTCGGCACTTATTTCCGGCTGCATGAGCAAGTTGGAGGGGTTGAACAGCGAATGGCTCAGTGTGCTCTTTTCTCCCTCACCAGTGATACGAAACGAACCGGAAAGGGGGAAGCTGCTTGAACTGCTTTCATCTTCAGCATGAAGGTGCGAATAGCTTCCGACTGCAAGCAAAAAGAAAAAGGTAAACAAAAACGGTTTTGTGACTTTTCCAAGACGTTTCCACCTGCAACTTTTGAATGAAGCAGCATGCATGAAAAGAGAGCACATGGTGGTATTGGTTTCAATTATTGCTTAATAAACAACCTCACTGTTAAGGGATGGCAGGTTTGATTTAAGAAAATAACGATCGGGTGATTTTTTGACTTGCACCTTGCTGAATGTGAGGGTGGTCACATTATCTGAACTAAGATGATCAATAAACTCGATCTTCGTGTTCATCATCCTGCCAGCCATTGTTTGATATGCAGTAAAATATAATGTTTTCATTTTTTTCCCCGACTGAAGATAAACCTCTGCTTTTCTTGGGTAGCCAGTGCCTTTCTCTATATAAAGATCAATAGCATGGTATGTTGCGCTATTTGAACGGGCTATAAGCTTCAGAAGCCAGGTTTCATAGCTCTGTCCCATGACTGTCACAGTCTGCTCACCAACCATATTTGCGTTATAATCCCTTGACCAGCTCAGTCTTGTAACATCTCCGTATGAAGCTCCACCTGAAAGCTTCTGGATAGGAGTAATCCTCATGGGATACTGCGTTTTGTTTACATAATACCAAAGATTATCATCAACCATCAAGAGGATGTTTCCTTTTTGTTTGACGGGTTCGATATAACTTACCAGACTTTTGAAATAATCTCTGGTAAATACCCTGAACACCTCTTGTTTTTCTTCATTAAATTTCTCAAAGGAAAGATGAGCAATCATGATGAAATTGGGCCAGGGCGATCTGAACTCATCAGCTTTTTTCAGGATTTCAGAGGCTTTTATTGTGTCTGCCTTATCTGTTATGGTATTGGATGATGTATCTGCTGCTCTACATTCCTGTCTTACGACAAGAAACATCATCAGGAAAACAGAAAGAAGAATCCGCAATAAATATTTAAACATGGGTTAAAGAATTTACAATTGAGATTTTTCTTATTTTTACAAACGTCAGCAATCCTGAAAATGTGGTTGATACAATGACAAGGAGCGAAATCCAGGGAAGAAATTCAACAGCTGAAAATATATTAAGTCGGTATGATGATGTCATACCTGGTGGCGGCGGCATCATAAACCCTGAATTATTGATAATCCATGAAAAAATATATTTAAGAGCAATACCAGCCACAACGCTTAAAAGTCCTATAAAAAATCCTTCAAAAAGAAACATAAGAATAATCCAGATGTTTGAAATTCCTATTGCCTTGAGCGTTCCAATTTCTTTAACCCTTTCCATGGTTGCCATCAGCATAGTATTGGTGCAGCTTAAAAAAACAATTACAACAATGATAATACCGGAAAAACTGAAGATGATGCGGTAAGCATCCATGACGGAATTGTAGTATTCAGCAAGATTGTTCCAGGGTATTACAGAAAAAAGTGGTTTAGCATTTGAGCCATTAAGACTTTTTGACAGAAAAGGCATAACAGAATCGGTGTTCTCTGTTTTGTTAAGTACGACAACGATTTTAGAGACTTTATCTGTCTGCATCAGGCTTTGAGCTGTTTTAATATTGGTTACGAGATAGTAGCGGTTTATTGATTTCATGGTATTTCGGACAATACCGGCAACCGTAACATCAACGACATTGACAGCACCATCAACAGTTGTGGACATCAGCATCAGACCAGACCCGGTTTTAACATTCAGTGCTTTTGCCATTTCTTCGCCAAGCAGTACACCGTTGGGTGCTGTGTTTTTCAGTTGTCTGTATGACGAATCGCTCATCAGAGCTTTTACAGACATTTTGTCAAGCGAATTCCAGTACTGTATGAGTTTTGATTCTTTTACAGGGTCAACACCCATGCCCAAAAACGAAATGGACTTCTCTCCATTTGAAATAAGTCCGTTAAACTCAACACGCGGTATTGTGAAGGATATATTTCCTATCGATTCAATAGTGGACTGGAGCTTATCGTAAGCTTCGATACCATATTCGAGAGGGTACCGTTCCTCTTTTTGTAAAGCATCTTGCTTGAAAATCTGCAGGTGACCAGTACCACCGCTTGCAGTAAAACCTTTACAAATGGTCATTTCTCTAAGTCCAAAAAATGTAAAGTCCATGTACCCGGCAATAATTGCTAATGCCGCAAATCCAGATGCAGACACCAGAACAGTAATAAGAGTTCTTCGGCTATTACGAAAAAGGTTTCTAAGTGCAATATTAATAAGTTTGGTAATAGTCATTATAACAGTGTAATAACTCTATGTATGATAAATTCTTTATTTGTGTTAAATGTATTAGTGTGCAAATAGTTCACAAATGGAGTTAATAGTATCCGTGATTATCTACATTTTTTCCAAAAGCATTCCAGACAGCATAATCCCATTACCGTGACCGAGACAGAAAACTTTTTGCCCCACTGAAATATTATCCGATTCAATAAGCTCTTTGCACATGTATGGAATAGCGCCCGAAGATAGATATCCATTTTCATATAACGTGTTATGACTTAAAGATATCTGTTCAGCAGACAGCTGTAACTCTTTTTTGATTTGTTTCAGGATCATTGAGCTTGATGCCGGGATAACAAAAATCAGCCTATCCTTAATTTCTTTATAATTAAGGCCTACCTCCATCAAAAAAGATGTAACAAATTCATTGACACTCTTGCTGATCGTATTTAAGTATTTGAGAGCATCTAATTTGTAATCGAAAGCAGGATTTGAAACCTTTAACTCTATTACCGATGTTGTATCCGGAATCATCATATTTTTAAAAGCAATAATTTTAAGCCCATGCTGGTTCATCGCTGAAACATCATCATAATTTCGGACAGAATACCTTAAGAAACTATCACTTAACGTACTCATCAGCATAATGTTAAACGCCTGATCATCAGAAATTTTAATGTGAGCGCTGAATAATTCGGAATGGACAATATCAATACGTTTTTTCGGCTTTTCATATCCTCCGGCATGGGAAGATCTTATATATGCATACGCATTGGCAATAGCAGGAATCGTAGCATTACTGGATTTGTGATAAAAGTTAGTTACTTCCACATCATACCATCGCTTTTCTGAAATAATGGCCGCAACTGGATTCGGATCAAAGTACCCTGTAGATGTAACGTGTATAATCTGGTCAGGAGCTTCTGATACATCATCATATAAAAGTCTTAAATGTTCTTTCGTATGATGTTTATATAACTCCATTCTTTCGTTTAAGTTAGCTCCATCAGGATTAGTATGAAACCGAGCAAGATCCACATACATGGGAAACTCAATATCATAATTAACAAAATGGTCGTCGTCAACTAACTTATTTACCGCAGCAACCGTATCATATTGCTCAGGCCAGAGTGTCATGTAGCGCTGTTTTATGGCTTTACTGGAAACCGCGCATAAAAAGAACTTGCTTCGAACGTGCTTATATATCTTGTCAACATCACGTTCAGAAGTTTTTCCAGTTTTAACAGCAAGTGCTTTTGCCATTCCCATTGACAAAAGCCTGCAGGATTGATCTTGTGGAATTAGCTTCGATAGCCTTATTGTTTCAAAATCAGTAAGAACAGTTTCAATACGCTTCACCTCTCTCATTATAAATCAAGTTACCGCCATTGTTAGACAAAATTCACTGACAGTATGGAGGAACATGTATTCTGCCTGTGTTCCATAAAAACTATCATGATGTCTTGCAGGTTACATGGTTGCAGTCAACCCATACCTTGCCGTCACGAATATTAACCACACTTTTAATACGATCCAGCACAACAGAATCATGTGAGGATATAACCAATGTGCTTTTTTTCTGTTGGTTCAGTTTCAAGAGAAGATCGAGAATTCCTTCACCTGTTTTACTGTCAAGATTTGCTGTAGGTTCATCGGCCAGGACAATCGATGGCTTGCCTGCTAAAGCTCTTGCAATAGCTACTCTCTGTTGCTGCCCACCCGACATCTCTCTCGGGTAGTGTTTTTTCCTGTCCTGAAGTCCAACTTCATCCAGCACTTGATTTACTCGTTCATTGATTGCCTGTTTGTCTAAACCTTTGAACAGAAGCGGAAGCTCAATATTCTCGTATGCCGTAAGAACCGGAATTAAATTAAACGATTGGAAAACAAACCCGATTTTATGAAGTCTTAGAGGGGCAAGTTTCTCAAGACTCATCGATGATGTATCAATTCCATCGATAATGATGTTGCCCTCATCTTGTTTATCAATACAGCCAAGCAGATGAAGCAGAGTTGATTTGCCGCTGCCCGAAAGACCAACAAGCACAACGATATCACCTCGACAGAGAGAAAGATTGACTTTGTCCAGAGCTTTTACACGGGCGGCTCCATTGCCATAATACTTTGATACATCAACCAGCCTTGCTATAACTGTGTTATTCATTTACAGTCCATTCTTAAACTTACCGTTGCTGGCAGTTATGCCAATAATCCTTTGCCTCCATCAATAACGATGGTCTGTCCCACTATCTGGGCAGCGGCATCAGTTGTAAGGAATTTCACAACTTCAGCAACCTGCTCAGGGGTTGTCAGTACTCCTGAAGGAGTATATTCAAGGGTTATGTTCAAAAGCTTTTCAAGTTCCGGTACATCAATTACAACGTCAGTCATGACCAGACCCGGGCAGACAAGGTTCACTGTAATTCCTTCGGGAGCAAGCTCACGGGCATAGTGACGGAACAAAGCCTCCATTGCACCTTTAGTAGAACCGACTGCTGCATAATTGGGAATAACATGGGTGCCCCCTGGAGAAGTGATACCGATGATCCTGCCCCCTCTACCCATTTTTCCGACAAGCTCTCTGGTCAACTTGTGCACAGCAAAGAAGTTGATCTCAAATGTCCATTTCAAATGTTTTTCAGAAAGTTCCATTGCTTTCCTGTGTACTCCGCTTGCTGCACAGTGTACCAGAATATCAATGCGATCACAGGCTTTATTCAGTTGTTCTACCGTATAGGTATAACTCTCTTCATGAGAGAGGTCTCCTCTTATAGAGGTAATATGCAGCCCTCTTGAATCAGCTTCCTTTTCCAGTGAATCGGCATTTTTACGACTTCTCGCATAAAGAGCATAAACATTAGCCCCGCATTCAGCAAGGGTAAGCGATACAGCTCTGCCGATACCTCTTGTTCCTCCTGTCACCACAGCTGTTTTGTTCTGCAAATGTTTCATATTCCGCTGTCTCCTAAAGAACATCCTCCGTCAACGGTTAAAAGAGTACCAGTTATGTAACGAGCGTCATCAGAACACAGAAAAGCAATAAGTGGCCCTATATCACCTGGTTCGCCGATAAAACCGGCAGGGATGTGCCTGCCGATTTCCTTGCCCGAACTATTTTCAAGATATTGTACAATATGCGATGTCATAGGAGTTTTTATCAGCCCGGGGGCAACTGTATTGACGGTAATGCCGCGGTGGGCAACCTCAAGGGCTAATGTTTTGGTAAAACCGATGATCCCTGCTTTAGCGGCAGCATAGTTTACCTGCCCGCGTTTTGCATAGAATCCGCTTATTGAGCTGAGGTTGACAATTCTTCCGTACCGTTTTCCATACATCGATTTCAAAGCCAGCTGGCACATAGCCATCGTCACGATAAGATGTTCATGAATAAGCTTTTCATGAATCGAAAAATCAGTCTGTAAAAAAAAACCGTCCTTTATTTGTCCTGATGAATTAATCAGTATTTCAGGTGGTTTTCCGAAAGAGTTGACAACAGTGTCAAAGAGCATTTTAGCATCTTTATAGCCAGCAAGATGTTGTGAGAATATGTTAACCTTGCATCCCTGCTCAAGCAATGCTTCTTTTGCTATCTGAGCCCGTTCATGATTGGAAGCATAGCCAAGCGCCAGATCACAGGTTCCTGCCAGTGCTTTTGCCGCGCCAAATCCAATACCTGATGTTCCGCCAGTAATCAAGACAAGACGTTTTTCCATCAATCAGCCAGTTCCTTTTTTAAGCACAAGACATGCGTTTTGACCTCCAAAACCAAAACTGTTGCTGAGCAGATAATCTAACGTTATATTTCTGCTTCCTTCCGGTACATAATCGAGGTCACATTCAGGATCGGGGTCAGTCAAATTAATTGTAGGGGCAATTTTTTGACGCTGAAGCATAAGAATGCAGGCTATAGCTTCAACCGCACCTGCAGCAACTGTCGAGTGGCCAATCTGAGATTTCAATGAACTTACGGGAATTTGGTAAGCATTTTCACCAAATACTTTTTTTATGGCTTGTGTCTCAAGTCGGTCATTGAGCAGAGTCGATGTGCCATGAGCGTTTATATACCTGATCGCTTTTTTCTCAATACCCGCATCGAGAATAGCATCCTCCATAGCTTTGACAACACAGAGATTATCGTCCCTGCCATCAGTCAAGCGATATGAGTCAGAGTTGAAGGCATAACCGCAGACTTCTGCAAATATGGTTGCATTGTGTTCTTCTGCTGCCTCTTTTGTTTCAAGGAGCAGTAGTGCGGCAGCTTCACCTTTTACAAAACCGGATCTGCTTTTAGAAAATGGCCTGCTTGCTGTATGGGCAGGAACATCATCTGTCGTAAGTGTATGAAGCAGATGAAAATTCATTAACTGGCTTTCCCATCCTCCTGCGTCAACAGCGCTTGCAAGACATCTTTTCATCCGTCCGGATTTCAGCAATTGGTAGCCCAGACCGATTGCCTGACTGCCAGCTGCACATGCGGAATTAACACAGATCTGGTTTTCGGGCGGGATAATCCCATGACCTCTGTTTTTAAGCTTATCAGCAATAATTTCAATAATCCATTCAGCCCTGAGCTCATTCCATAGAAAGGTATCAGGATCATAATTTTTAAGCGAATCGATTACAATATCAAAATAAATACCTGCAGGGGTTGCCTGGACAATGCCGTCAATTGGCAAATTTGCCGGAAAATGTTCAAGAATCTGTTGTAAAGAATGTATTACATATCTTCCACCTTGGGTGTGAGCACCGGGATGTACTCCTAATTCCTCCGCTGAAGCAATCGTTGTCTTGTCCACAACTCCTCCGAACGGCACGGGAAAGTTTTTTCCCACAAGCGATCCCCTTACATCGACAATCCCTGAATCTCCGGCAAACATGCGTTTTTCGAATTCAGGTATTGAAGATCCGATCGGAGAAACGATACCGTAACCGGTAACAACGACATCAGGCATTGTTATGTATTCTCCTTTTTTTGCTGGAGAACTTTAATAATATAATCGAAAACATCACCTACGGAAATATCGGTAATATCAGCCCCTTTCTTTTCGGTGATGTAGTGCAGTGCCTCGTTAAAGTCTAGCGCAACTCCGGTTCGCTGCTCAATTTCATAACTGATATCAAGAAAATCAATGCTCTCTGCATCAAGGTCAGCCTTAAACATACTTTCCTTTTTGATTTCGCCTTCTGGTGCATTCAGAACAACGCAAATTGCTTCCTCAATCTTTTCGAACAGTTCTTTTTCCGATAACATTTATTCCCCCTTTTTTTGTATTTGAGTGATGATCTGGTGACTGATGCCGTAATATGACTCGGTAGTATTATAGTCGAAATCTTTCCAGTCAGAGTGTTTGCCGTCAGCAGTCAAAACCAGCGCAGCAGCCCCCTCGCAAAGGATTCGATCTTGTAAAGTCTGCCGCCTTATTCGCTCAAGAATAAGTGGATTTTCAAAACTGAATGCGCTGCAAACGAGGGCAGCATCAACTCTCCCCTCATGAAGATCCATTTCAGCATGCTCAAGCGCATGAATGCTCCCGTAAGTAGAACTGTTGTATACATTGAGTGGTCCGAGAATGCCAAGAAATATTCCCATCTGAGCTGCAGCCAGATTGGGTAACTGCATCAAAAACATTTTAGGATTACGATGCTTTTTGTATTGTTCCGCAAAGTCCTCCCGCGAAACATCAATCATTTCAAGAGTTGATTTAAGATCTACAGGCCCATTTTCAAGAGCTGCATATATTCCGATGCAGAAGGGAGATTTATCAAGAAAAGGCTGTATGACCTGCTGACCATCAAGACATACAACTGAGAGGAGAACGCCAGCCCTGCTCATAGAGCGGTAAACCTTCCGGTCAGGAAGAGGGGCTGTTCTCTCTTCTAAAGCAAGAGTTTTTGTCAATGGAACCCTCAGTGATTCCCCGTAATAGTCAGAGGTATAAGGTTTCGCTGCGACATGAGCGCTTGGAACAAGGGTAGAACTCCAGAGAATGTTGCTCATATTCCTTCAGTGGTTGTGTTCCCTGTAACAGAATTACCTGCAGCTTTGAAGCGCATGTTCTCAGGAATAGGTATATACCCAAACATGACCTCAGCCGAAGAAATATGAATGCCATCAACTTCAACCCGACCGATTGCCGTTGCAAAAGATGGACGTTTTGCGACCTCAGTATAAATAAAAGCCTTGTCACCCGGCTGAATCGCTTTTCTGAACTTTGCGCTCTTTACCGAAGTAAGTACTGGAAGAAAAAGGGGAGCATTCGCCATAAGGCATTTACCAGCGAGTTGAGCAATCATTTCAATCTGCAACACACCAGGAACGATAGGATATTCGGGAAAGTGATCCATAAAAAATAGCTCTGAACGCGAGAAGCACTTGACAGCAACTGCTTTTTTGCCCGGCTCCATTTCCAGAATTTTATCAATCAATAACCATCGCATTTATCTCAAGTTAGAAATATTGACAAATATCTTTGAAACACTTAAAATCAGTGCGTATCAAGCATTACGGAAACGAAACCATCGCTACAGAAGCTGCATACCGCTTGTCATGAGAAAGCGAAATTTTGATCGATGCGTTTTTCAGTGTGCACGAATTATCGATTACTCTGACAAATGGTTTCCCATTCAAGGTGTTAAGAATTTCAACACTATGCCAGTTGAATTTGTTGCTTATACCGCATCCCAAGGCTTTTGAAAGAGCCTCTTTGGCCGCAAACCTTGCTGCAACACTTTGAATCATATCACCTTTTTTTCTACAGCTGGCAATTTCGTTTTCTGTGAGAATTTTGAACAGAAATTTATCACCATACCGCCGATACGATAGCCTGATGCGATCAACGTCAACTATATCCAATCCTATATCCTGAACTCCTGACATAGCTGTTGATCGTTTTACTGATTAAATGTTCTGATTATAACCTCTTCAACGAGCGTCAGAGGATCCCCTTTAAAAAGTGTAAGTGACATGACAGTATTTCCTGTTCCTGTCATAACGAAATATATATATAATAAAGATTTAAAGAACTGTCAAAATTCTTTATTTATGAGAAAAAACCGTTTCCACTCATCTTCAGGCTATGATGAATCATGATGGCCTTAATCAGTGTGCTGACATCAAACCGGTCTGTTTTTCTATGACAACTTGAACCATGGTAACGACGTTGGCAATGGTGTTCATATTGGCTGAGAGAGCTCAGTTGCGATGGCAGAGATTACTTGGACACAAGCTGATTGTCAAAGTTTTTGAAGGCGTAAAATTTATCAAGGGAATTTAGGAAACAATTGCTGCTTAGAACGTTCTAAAACGCAACATTTGGAGACTCATCAAGGGGGGGCCTTGTTCATGCTAAACTGGATCTCTAACAGCAAATATTACTTTTAACTTAACAACAAGGGCCGCCTTTTCAGACAGCCCTTGTTAACGTTACAGCTACAATCCGAACCTCAAACCAATCAGAACGGAGCTGATTGCCGGGGTATATTTAATTATATTTCCATTAGTAACATCGCTCAACACAAAATACCGATATCGCGCATCAAGCGAAATTTTATTGTTTAGCGGAATTGCGATGCCGGCACCTAATTGATAAGCTAATTTTGTAGTACCGTCCCAGTTATACTGATATCCTCCAGCGAAAAAATCAGTGAGAGTTATCCTGCCAGCCCCTATCCCTGCAGTAACGTATGGTTGAATACCCTCTGTATAAAAATCATAATAGCCGTTTGCTAACACTGAAACAATTTCCCACTTTCCATTCAAGCCGGCTAAGTTTAAATCTCTCGTTTGATAACCTAGTTCACCTTCAAGCCTGACATTTTCAGCTCTTGAACCAATAGCACCCAGAACACTCACGCCTCTCTTGAGGGGTAGTTGTATCACGATATGGTCATTTGTATCTTTAAAGTTAAGATCATTTGATAATGTCCATCCAACATTGCCACTTACGTAAGAATCGTATGCATAGGCAGGCGCTGTAAACACACCAAAGGAGAGAACGGCACACAACAGAAGAAGAAGCTTTTTCATTGTTCAATATGTTAATTGGTGGCTGAAAAAAACTTGAAAGCATAGCGTTAATACACACATGTCAATAATAGCTAAAAACAAGTAAATATAAAAAAACTATGTATCCCATTGACTATTTCAAGCTGTTTTATGTACAAAAAAACGACGACTTGTTAGAGGCGATCAATGAACTGGACACTGATAGTCGCGAAAAGGGTCGTTATCTGATCAGGAAAACAAAAACAGAATGATTTTTGGTACTTTCATTACTGTTTATTACATGTTTTTAAAGGTTTTATAATAATAGTCATTTCTGAAAAAGGGGGATTATCATATGACGACCCCGATTATGGCGCTCAGCTAGACGTCGAGAAGTTTAACTGCTATGTCAGCTACTCAAGAGTCGTAACATTTTTACACATCATATCAGGATGTATTTGCATTTAATTATCGCTTCACATAAAACTGACCTCATCAATCTTGCTGTCACGGGTTTGTTACACCAACAGATTTGGCGCCGAGTCCCAACCTGATTGAGATCGGGAGACTTAACTGATAATTGGACTCTTTGTTTCTGTATCGTATGCGAAAGAATTATCGAATCAACCGAGCTTCAATTTTAATACATACTGAACGTATATATGGGATAATTCAACAATGCCTTCTTCGCTCAAACCTAATCTGGGTGCATCTTTTTACGAAGGCGGCCCGATTTTTCGTGTTTGGGCGCCCTTTGCATCTCAGGTCTTTATTCGACTGGAGTTGATACAGCCCGGATTTTCAGAATTGGAATAGTTATGATACCTTACCAATGATATGCCTTAGTATGGAATGCCATACAGCGGAAATATCAATATTGGCCCCTACTGTGCCATTATTCTTTCACAGGATTGATTAAAGGTTATTGCGAAATAATGCGGTACTGATGAATCTGTCTTGATAAAGCAGGATACTCAATTATTCAAAATATGGAAAAGGGAGTTGTGAAAAATCTAAGAATAATGGTTGTTTTTGCCGTAACATTAATAATAAATAAAAATGTTTTAGCATTTGATGTTTCAGGCCGTTATTCGTTTAAAGAAAAAGGGATGGTTGGGAAGATGATTGTTAAAGAAGTCGGTTCAAAAATTACTGTTGACATAAATACTGCAAATAACATACCTAATGTTTGTGATCTACAGGCGACAGGAAGCAGAGTTAGAGAAAGCAAAAAAAGTGTTGACGCATATTTTGATTATGATGAGGATAAGTTTGAAATTATATTTAATCCAACTGGGGCAACAATTAAAATGTTGACGGAGGGACCCAGTATTTGTTGTGGCAGAGGTGCTTATTATGACGGAAGGTGGTCAAAGGATCGGCATAGGAAGACAAAGAATAAACCCATTCTCCTTAGTTCTGTTACGGGGTAGTTTCTTAATAAATGAATATAGATATGCTGTGTTTATTCATGACTGAGCAAAAAAAACTGATATCTCAGTCGAACAGTCTTCTGGATCGGTTGAATGTGTCACTGATGATGGAACCTCCCACCGGCTATCATTGATACAATTGATCAGCATGCTGATCAATTCCCGTTTTTGATTCGATTTCACTCAAGAGCACAACTCCTGCATCGCCGGCGATACTGCCACCTTGGAAAACAAGGGTGACTTTAATGTCCTTCACTCTGATGTGGTTATATTCTGCGAAGAGGATTGTATGAATATCTCTGTTTATTAGTCGAGATTAACTATAAATAATATAATAAATTACAGAATATTTTGCAGCCAATTTTTGATTGTTTGATGAATTTTTCAGGCTTAATGTTTCCTTTTTATGGCGTACTTCAAGCATATTTGCTTTGTCGAGGCTCCGCAAGCTATTATCACTCCTTTTCCCAGGTATGTTACAGACTGTATTGGTATTCTGTACCTTGCAGCAGCAGTGCAGGATATTGCTGAAGGCCTTGTTATTCCAGATAACTATTACAATGATCGTTTGTTTGAAAGCTTTCGCATGCTTCTGAAAAAACGTAGATGTGATCTTGTGGCGATTTCTTGCATGACAGGCGGATTCAACAATGCAAAAAGACTTGCTGAAATTGCTAAAAGTCATGGTTCATTTGTTGTGCTTGGGGGATTTCATCCGACAGCTCTTCCCGATGAAGTGCTCAAGCTTGAATGTGTTGATCTTGTTGTGCTTGGTGAGGGGGAAGCAACCTTTCGGGAACTTGTGCAGAAGGGTCCATCTCGTGAAGTCCTGGGAATTGCGTGGAAAGAAAATGGCACTATTGTTTTTACCGGAGAGAGGCCTCTCATAGAAGATATCGATTCCATTGCCTTTCCTTTAAGAGGTCTGAGGCCCTTACGATATGGAGAAAAAGGGAGTGATTACTCCATTGACACTATTTATACATCACGCGGGTGTCCCTGGGCCTGTTCGTTTTGCGCAAACAGCCGTATGCATCAACACTGGAGGAGCAGAAGCCCTGAAAACGTGGTAGAGGAAATCGCTCTTCTTCACAATTTCAAAAAGAAAAAACTTCTCAAAATCTGGGATGCCAATTTTCTGACCAATATCAAACGGGTTGAAACTATTTGTGATCTGATGATCGAACGGGGGCTGACGAATTTCAAAATTATGATGGAAACAAGGGTTAAAGATGTCGTCAGGGCAGAGCGAATCCTTGGAAAACTCAGAAAAATCGGCCTGAAAACAGTAGGTCTTGGTATTGAAAGCCCGAATCCCCGGACACTTGAGCTGATGAACAAAGGAAATGCCATGGGCGATGTTTCCCGTGCAATTAGCCTGATGGGTCAGCATGAAATTGATCCCGAAGGATATTTTATCATTGGGCATCATTCAGAAACTATGAAAGAGACAATGGCATATCCTGAATTTGCAAAAGCATTAGGTCTGTCCCTGGCTCTTTTCATGGTAATAACGCCTTATCCAGGCACAAAAATTTTCGATGAGTACCGTCATGATGGAAACGTCACCTCTTTCAACTGGGATCTGTACAATAATTTTTCTCCTGTCATTAAAACCGAGTATATGGATCCTGCAGCGCTCGTCAAGATGATGGCTTACTGCAATGTGGCTTTTTGCAGCTACCAGTCAATGCTGAAAAAAGAAAATGAGCGGGGGGTACTTTTTTCTTTTCTTTATGAGCTTTTTCAGACCGTATTTCTCATGCGGGTTAATATGAGTCTTGGTGAAAAAGAAATCAGTGAAGCGGTTTTTGATGCTTATCTCAGTTACCTTGGTACAAATCCTGTAATAGATTGCACAATTGCGGACTCTGGAACGAAACCTCAACAGGCGATTGTTGTTCGTCTTCAACATTCACCATCAAGGGCGATAGATTGCGTCATCGAACAGAAGGGTGACAGGCGAACACTCTCCATGGTCACGCGGTTTGATGGAAAACCATCTATCGGTCCGATCATACGGCTGGACGAATTGGTTGCTGCTGTCTGTTCAGTGTCGATGGATACCCTGATGCATTTACTTTGTCGGGTTGAGCTTTTCAGTAATAATCCTGTGAGGCTGGCGGATCAGCTATTTCCTCTTTTTGGCGACAGGGAAGTGCGTAGTATGGCGGGAAAGCTTCTTACACTTTATATACGTTGGCTCCGGGGAAAGGTTAAATTATAAGGCAATATGTCTGTCTTGAAAATATAGAGGTGTCCTTGAGTTAACCCGATACTGTCAAGTTATCGAAAATAAGAAAGGAAGATTATCTGAGATCAGGTTTTCAAGGATCAAATGCCCGTAAAACTGACAATCACTTGTCAGGTTTTTTTCTCAATATCCAAGATGATTTTTTGCAATGTGGCCATCGTCAAGCCTCCTGTTTTTGTTTCCTATTCGGGGAATTTATTTGTAAATAAATAATTATATACGTAAACTATGAATCTTTTGTTGTCGAACTAAAGTATTCAATTGAAACTCCCCGCCGCAAGGTGCGGGGTATCTTTTTTATAAACAGTAGATGTAGTCATGTCTGCACTTTTTAAACAGGAACCTTTGAAACACTTTGGGGATGTTTTGAACGACAATGTTTCTTCTTTCTATTTTTCATTAGTGGCTCTATCCTTCAAGGTAGATATCGCTGACGTTTTCAGAACCTGAAGGTCGTAGGGTTCATGGCTGTGATCCTGATAATGCATCCGCCCTACACTGACAGATATCCATCATATGAGTGGTGGTGTAACCATCATTTGTTCAATAAATCCGGCCCTGTGGCCCTGTATCTTTATGCTGATGCAAATTATGAATTGTACCGCAAGCCATGAATCAACAATAACTACGGTGTTACCTAAGGCGCCGCAGGTCTAACTTATTATTTTAAAAAGAAGAATAATCATGTTAAAAATATCAAGAATAATTTTGGCGCTGTTGTTAACTCTGATACTCGGTATTGGTGATGGAGTAGTTTTAGCAAAAGAGAGCAGATCACAGTTTGGCGGTGAAGTGAATTCAAAAGCTACAGTCCTCAAAATAACCAGTACCGTTGCCACAGAGGGTATGTGGCTTGGAGTTACCCTCTATCCACCAAAACAAAAAGATGCGGTAAAGGAAGGTGTGAGCCAGGTTGTGCCGTTAAAAAAAGGGTACAACAATACAGAAATAGCGATTCCGGCACACTTCAGAAACGGTACGTTTGAAGCTGCAGTATGGGGCAAGAAACTGTCAAATAGAGAAATCGCCCCTTCAGATGTTGTTTCTCAAAAGATCGGCTACAAGCTTATCGGAATGGTTTCCTATCTGTGGGGATACCTGACTGCACAATAAAAGGAGAATACTATGGACTTCGACAACAGTACACTTAAAGAACTTGCCATAAGCGAATCCGGGTTGATTTTTGATCCGGCATCAGGAACCATTTATACATCAAATTCGGTCGGTCTGCTGATACTTGACGCATTGAAAAACGGTAAAGAGTTGATTGAAATCCGCAACATGATTGTCAGGCAGTATGATGTTGATGAACAGACATCGGAGCGTGACATGTATGATTTTTTCAGCCAATTGAACAGCTCAGGGGTAATTAAACATGTATAATATAGCGATTACAGGACTTAATGCTGGTGATACGCCCGCTCCTGGAGTTCCGGTCATCAGGTGTTTGACAGAGCATCCCGACTGGGCAGAATCAGTTTGCGGCATGGCATACGATGCGCTTGAATCAGGCGCACTTGACAGAAATCTCGTCTCCTCGGTCTATCTCCTCCCCTATCCGAAATCAGGACGCGAAGCGCTGCTGGAACGGCTCACCTATATTCACGAGGTTGAACATCTGGATGTCATTATTCCGAATCTTGATGCGGAACTTCCCAATTTCATTTATCTGCGTGACAGACTTGCCGACATGGGGATCAAAACTTTTCTCCCGTCAGAGGAACAGTTCAATCGGCGCTCCAAGGTGAATCTGAATAAACTTGCCGAAGATATTGGCATCAACACACCTAAAACCCGACTGATAACCGATCCGACCCATATTGATGTACGCCTGGATGAGCTGCCGGTAATGGTGAAGGGTCTCTATTACGAAGCCAAGATTGCATATACCCTGGATGAAGTGCGTCATCATGTCTACACGATTGCCGCGATGTGGGGGTATCCGGTTCTGATTCAGCAGTTTATAGAGGGTGAAGAGTACAACGCCGCAGCAGTTGGCGACGGTAAAGGAAACCTTCTGGCGGTAGCAGGAATGAAAAAACTGGTCTTTACCGACAAAGGTAAAGGGTGGGCATGTATCAGCATCATCAACGAAGGTCTCAATCAACTGACTGAACAGATAGTTTCCGCCCTGTCCTGGCCCGGTGCTCTGGAGGTTGAAGCAATAAAATCCAAAAAGGATGGGAAGTTTTATCTGATTGAACTCAATCCACGATTTGCAGCCTGGATTTATCTGGCAAAAGCTGCCGGAATCAACCTCCCGTATCTCTATCTGCAACTTGCGCTTGGCAGACAGGTAACAGAAAAGTTGGAGTATCGTTCCGGAGTGGTATTCACCAATTACACAACAAACTTGATTACTGATCTGGATCGGATCAGTACACTGTTCACCGAGGGGGAGATCAATTATGCGCTTACCATATGAAAAACCGTTTATCACCCGCCAACATGGAGGCATCACCAATAAATTCGGTCGTGCGACTCAATGGAAAGTACAGGATAACATTGAAGGGGTATCGATAGCCGATCTGACTGCCCGTTATGGTTCACCGCTTATTGTCTATTCTGAGCGGGTAATCCGGGAAAAACATCAAGAGATGATGAAAGCTTTCTTAACCCGATACCCGAAAACACAGCATGCGTGGAGCTACAAGACCAACTACCTGAAAGCGGTGTGCAAAACGTTTCATATCCTCGGATCGTGGGCAGAAGTTGTTTCTACCATGGAGTATGACATGGCGCGCAAGCTTGGTATGGAACCATCGAAGATCATTTTCAACGGCCCGTTCAAACCGTATGAAGGTTTGAAACAGGCAATTACCGATGGGGCTATTGTCAATATCGACAACATGGATGAACTCTATGATATTGAAAAAATTGTAGATAAAACTGGTAAACAGGCACAAATCGGCATTCGAGTCAACATGGTACTCGGAGCACAAGGCACGTGGGATCGGTTTGGTTTCAACATAGATGGCAGTCAGGCGTATCAGGCGATCAAGCGGATCGTTGCTGGAGGCAAGGCTGATTTGGCAGGTATACATGCTCATGTTGGAACGTTTATCATTGATACGGAAATATACAGACAGGAAGCTCAGAAGCTGGTTTCTTTCTGTCAAGTGATCAAAAGTGATTTTGGAATTACGATGAAATATCTGGATATCGGCGGCGGTTTTGCGTCGCGTAATCGGCTCAAGGGAACCTATCTTTCCACTGCAGAGATGATTCCATCGTTCGACGCATACGCTGATGCCATCTGCAGTAATCTGCTTGACGCTTTTGCACCGGATGAACTGCCAATACTTTTCCTTGAATCGGGGCGTGCCATGATTGATGAGGCGGGGAGTCTGATTTCTACCGTACAGGCGACCAAGCGATTATCAAACGGCATGAAGGGGCTCGTTATCGATGCCGGAGTGAATATCCTCTTTACTTCGTTCTGGTATGACCATGAGATTATCCCGACAGTGGCTCGCGGTTATGCAACGGAAGATCATGTCATATACGGACCACTCTGCATGCAGATTGATGTGATCCGCGAATTAGTCAAACTTCCCCATTTGGAAAAGGGTGACAGAATTCTTATTCAACCGTTCGGTGCTTACAACAACACCCAATGGATGCAGTTTATCACCCTTCGTCCAAATGTAGTGATGATCAGTGAAAATGGTGAAGTGGACGTGATTCGCGAAGCGGAAACCGTTGACTATATGCAGCAGGGGGAACGGATCCCGGAATGGCTGAGAAACTGAAGTTCATTATTGATGCGCTGCTGATGAGTTATGCGCGCATCTTTTTTGCGGAGCACAAAATTCTTGGAGCCTTTGTTTTCTCGGCAACACTGACTGTACCGTTTATTGGCATGTCAGCTCTCGCCTGCGGGTTGCTTTCTTCGTTGTGCGCCCTTCTGATTGGAATGGATCGCAATTCGGTAAGTAAAGGGGTCTACGGACTTAATGGCATCCTTGTCGGTGCGGGGCTTGGGTATTATTTTGCACCATCTCCCGCAATGGCATTGTTGCTGGTGCTGGCGGCGCTGTTTCTGACAGCCGTGACCGTGTTGCTCAATTCGCTGCTGTATCAACTGGCCGCCCTTCCCGCCATGAGCATGCCGTTTAATCTGATTACCTGGCTGCTTGTCGGAGCATCAGGGTCGCTGAACTCCCTGGAACACCATGGAAATCATCTCCATATCGTTGTCATGCCGAACAACCTGCTGCCGCACTGGCTTGAAACTTTTTTGTCAGCGCTTGGCGCGGTGCTCTATATCCCTGATCAGTTTGTGGGACTGATTGTGGCGCTTGGCCTGATGGTCTGGTCGCGCATCGCCTTGCTGCTGCTTCTTGTCGGGTTTGCCACCAGCTCCATTATAATGCAACAGTTGGGCATCGACTTCTCCGCAGTGGCAGGCAACGCGCTAATCTTCAACCATATGTTTGCCGCACTTGCTATCGGCGGCATTTTTACCGTGCCGGGGCCAGGCAGTCTTCTTTTTGCTATTGTGGCTGCGGCATCGTCTCTAATGATTCTGGTTGGATGTACTGCCTTTCTGCCGGAGGGTATGTCAGCACTTGCCCTGCCATTCAACGTGGCAGTCATGGTGACGCTCTACCTGCTCAGATCACGGCTCCATCCGTCATTCGATCTGCGTCTCGCTCCCTCACCACCTGGCTCTCCGGAGGAGAACCTCAGCCAATTTCGTGAAAATTTACGAGTCTGGAGGCGCTGGGGTGTCGCCCTGTCGTTACCGTTTCGCGGCAAATGGAAGATCTCACAGGGGGTGGATGGTTCTGAAACCCATAAGGGTGACTGGCGCTTTGCATATGATTTTCAGGCGGTTGCCGCTGACGGTTCAATCTTTGCCAATTCCGGCCTGGCCTGTGAGGATCATTACAGCTGGGGGGCACCTGTATACAGTCCGGCTGCAGGTACGGTACACATGGTTATTGACGGCATACCGGACAACAGCATCGGCGTTATCAATGCCGAAAATAACTGGGGCAACTGCGTTATTATCGCTCATGCGGAAAATTATTTCTCCTGTCTGGCTCATCTCCAGAACGGTTCAATATCCGTAAAGCCTGGTGAGCTTGTTGCACGCGGCACTGAGATCTGCCGTTGCGGAAACTCAGGACGTTCACCGTTTCCCCACCTGCATTTTCAGATGCAGATGAGCCCTTACCTTGGCGCACCTTGCATGCAATTTTCTTTCGAAAACTTCTCCTTGAGCCGCAAAGGGCACGAATGTTTCGTATCAAAGGGTGATGTTGTGTTGGGGGATGTGCTTTGGCCTACCGAACCATGTCGGGAATACGAGCGGTATTTTCCCTACTCCATTGGAGGGGGCTGGACGTTCAGATTTAAAAAAGGGAAAAATGAAAGCCGTGAAATGTGGGAGGCCGGGGTTGATTTTTACGGTAACACCTATATTGTTTCGTATCCACGGCAGACCAGGCTGTACTTCGTTCTCAAAGATGGCCTGCTGACCTTCAAAAAACTTGAAGGGTGTCGAGACAGCGGCCTCTTCTTCCTGGGCTGTATGATTGTTGACGTGCCGTTTCTTGCGGTTGATGGTGCCGTAACCTGGACAACTGAGGATACTGCAGATTATGTACTCTGGCCGTTTCTTAGCAGGCTGCTGGACGTCTTCAGCCTGGTGGGTGTTTCAGTACGGCAGAAAATCGAGGGAAGTATTGTGAGTAATTATGATGAGGTCAATGTAAGGACAGTTTCACATCTCATGTTAAAGACACCTTTAGGAGCCGTATGCATGACCCCGCCATCTAAAGGAGAGATGCGTTTTAACCGTGACAACGGGCTGGCGTTTGCAAGGTTAAAGGCAATAGAGCTTCATCAAGCATAATGAGATGCTTCAAGTCATGCCAGATCTGAAATGACGGATAGACATGTCAGTAATCCAGGCAGTAAGCGTTTTTTCGGTTCCGTCGATAAATTTAACGCAGTTAATAATCTTCGGGCTCTTCTGCGAGTAGCCGCGTAGCTGCTTCCAGCAAAGTTGATCGGTTCGGCACTTATTGTTGGCTTATGATGTTATTGATTTGGTAGGATGCTGCATGCGAAAAAACCGCTCTCTCCTTTAGCCTACAGCGTAACACGCGAAAAAGATACCGAGAACGTCTACTCCATACCGGGTTACGACAGACATGAACCGGGACTGTACTGTTGTGTTTACTGTGACAGCGCTCTCTTTGATGCCCGCACCAAATATGATTCTCATACCGGCTGGCCAAGTTTCTGGCAACCGATTGCCCCGGAAAATGTCCATGAAGTAGCGGATAACGAGTTCGGCATGAATCGTACCGAAGTGCAATGCTCCTTATGGGATTCAGCATTAAATTTTTAGATACAGGTGCAGAGGCGTTTGCCTTCACTTTCGGTTAATCAAAAGGAGAGTCATCATGCTCAACAAGAGACTTGTCATCA
>Ga0214197_1000022_pt1 | contig 89484 bp, 79 predicted proteins | sample TroBogEpilimnion_16_FD_153035 | JGI IMG/M metagenome (GOLD analysis project Ga0214197, IMG submission 153035) | Freshwater microbial communities from Trout Bog Lake, WI - 09SEP2008 epilimnion | ecosystem: Environmental > Aquatic > Freshwater > Lake > Epilimnion/Euphotic zone | place: Trout Bog... | reverse complement strand
GCCCGAAAGGAGACTCGAACTCCTACACCTTGCGGCGCGCGTCCCTGAAACGCGTGCGTCTACCAATTCCGCCATTCGGGCATTGCGTTATGCTCAGACTGGAACATCAAGCAGCTCTTTTTTGCTTTAAGAGCCAGGATCAGCTTACTTAATCTCCTTATGCAAGGTGTGACGCTGCATATTTGGATTGTATTTCTTTAAGATAAGACGTTCTGTGGTATTTTTCTTGTTTTTTGTAGTCGTATATCTTGAAACTGTCTGCCCTTCTTTTTTAGCTTCAGTGCATTCAAGTGTGATAACGATTCTGTTTTCTTTTCCTTTTGCCATGGTGATACCAATCGGGTATGAAGTTGTATAAGAGTTGAGAATATACGCCCTGTGGGGTGATTTTGCAAGTTGTAGGTTTTTTCTTTCGGTGATAACTGGAGAAAAGCTATTTTTCGCTTCTTTACAACACTTTAAAAGGTAACGGAACCGTGCTGGACAATAACTTATTTCATTATACAGGTACAACGCTAAGCTGCGATGAAGTCAATCTTGAAGAGCTTGCCGGAGCATTCGGAACTCCTCTTTTTGTGACCTCCGCCAGGAGCCTCATTGCCAGCTACAGGGCTTTCGAGCAAGCGTTTGAAGCTTTACCCCATTTTACCTGTTATTCAGTCAAGGCCAACTATAATCTCAGCGTTATCAGAACCTTTGCCGAACTCGGTTGTGGTTGTGACGTCAACTCCGGCGGAGAACTCTATCGGGCATTGAAGGCTGGTGTTGTTCCTGAACGAATTATTTTTGCAGGAGTCGGCAAAAAGCCTGAAGAGATCCTCTATGCGCTCGAAAGCGGAGTTCTCATGCTTAAGGCTGAATCACTCTCAGAGCTTAAGGCGATAAACAGAATTGCCGGAGAACTTCGTAAAAAAGCGTCTGTAGCCATAAGAATCAATCCGGACGTTACTGCCGAAACCCATCCCTACATTACCACAGGCGACAGCAAAGAGAAATTCGGCATAGATGAAGCGGAACTGCCGGAGGTATTTGCCCTGTTTCGTCATTTGCCGCATGTCACTCTTACCGGTCTCGATATGCATATCGGTTCCCAGATTTTCGAACCGGAGTATTACGTGGCAGCAACCACAAAGCTGCTCGCTATTTTGAATGCATCGAAGGACATGGGTTTTGCCATTGAATATCTCGACATCGGTGGAGGGTTTCCCGTCACTTATGATCCGCTCAAACCAGCTACCCCGGTCCGGAATTTCGCCGACAGACTGATTCCGATGATTCTGCCAACCGGTGTTAAAGTGATATTTGAACCTGGTCGTTTCCTGGTTGCCAATGCTTCAGTACTCCTGACAAAAATTCTTTATAAAAAGCGCAATCACACCGGAAAAGAGTTTTTTGTTGTCGATGCCGGCATGACGGAACTGATACGTCCTGCTCTCTATCAGTCGCATCATGAAGTTCAGACTGTGACCCGTCATGAGAAAACCATTATTGCCGATGTCGTTGGCCCGGTTTGTGAGTCAAGCGATTTTTTTGCCCGACACAGGGAAGTTGGTGATGCCGAAGAAGGAGAACTGCTTGCGGTTATGTCATCGGGTGCGTATGGAGCTGTGATGAGCAGCAACTACAATGGCCGTCTGCGTCCAGCGGAAGTCATGGTAAATGGAAGCGAAGTAAAACTGGTTCGCAAACGTGAAACCTTTGAGCAGCTTGTTCAGAACGAACTTATGGAAGAGCTTGAGTAAAGAGCAGGAAGAGCTTCCGTACTGATCACTGAAAAGCCATCACTGATGGAGGTTGTTGAAAATCCGAAGGGTAGCGTCGGCCATGTTCAGGGTATAGAAATGAATACCCTTGATATGATGGTCGATCAGCTCCTGAACCTGATTTGTCGCCCACTCAATACCGATTGATGCGACCTCTGTATCGTTTTCAGCATTCAGGACTTTAGACAACAGGGGAGCAGGGACTCTTGCGCCGAGTGCCAGCTCCGCCATTCTGATCAAGCCTTTTTTTGTTGAGACCGGCATGATACCCGGAATAATCGGCACGGTAATACCCGCAATCGCGCAACGCTCTACAAAGTCGAAATAGTCCCGATTGTCAAAAAAGAGCTGAGTCACAATATAGTCAGCCCCTGCATCGATTTTTTCCTTCAGATACTCAATCTCTTTCAATCTGTTTGGCGTTTCAGGGTGCCCTTCAGGAAACCCCGCAACCCCTACACCAATCGCAGGATAGTTGGTTTTAATAAATCCGACAAGATCTATGGCATGAGGGAAATCCTTGATAGCATCATCAATGGAAGCCACTCCAGCAGGTTTGTCACCTCTCAGCGCGAGGACGTTGTTGATGCCGTTTTTCTGATAGTTTTCAAGAATCGAACCGGTCTCATCTCTATCTGAACAAATGCAGGTCAGATGAGATACTACAGTCAACCCTGTCTCTTTCTGAATCCTTGTAACAAGATTATGGGTTCTTGAACGCGTCGAACCGCCAGCCCCATAAGTAACGCTGACATAGGAAGGGTTCAGCGGAGAAAGTGCAGCAATGGTTGCAAACAGTGTTTCCCACTCTTCATCTTTTTTTGGGGGGAAAAACTCAAAGCTGAAGACAGGGTTAACGGCAGCGTTCAGTATCTCTTTGACAAGCATGCAGATAATAAGGGTTAAAGGCGTGATTAAAAAAGAAGAATATACAATTCCTCATGGTATTGTTTTCTGAAGTTTTTTATTCCTTATAAAATCCGATTCTGTCAAGGTAAAGAATATGGTAATTGATGTGTTATGGTTTTGTGAAAAAAACGTATTTATATTACCATCTCTTCGTTTTTTTTACAAACCGAACAGTTTTCAATGGCACCCTATCCGGCTGTGCGGTTGCTCATCATAGTCATACTGGGAATTCTCGGAGGCGTAAATTTTCCGTTTTCGCTTAAGGGATGGCTGCTTTGCAGTGCACTTTCCCTTGCCGTTCTTCTCGGATCTCTTCTCTATGAAACATTCAAACATAAAGGCGCCACTCCGGTTTTCCTCAGTGCGCTCAGCTACACTCTTTTTGTGTTTTTCAGTTTTGCAGCCTGCGGCACGTTCCAGATAAACTGTCTCCCATCCAATGGTCTCTTGCAATTCAACGGCAAAACCGTTTTACTCTACGGGTGCGTTGATGGACGCCCTGAACTCTCTGAGAAAGGAGCAGGCTGGCTTATGGATGTTGAAGAGGTTTTTGAGAATGGCAGGAAGGTGAAGATTCACGACCGCGCAAAGGTTTTTCTCCGAACCTCAGGCTCATTGCCGATAGAGGTTAATAAAGGCGATATGGTTCGGGTGAAAGGAAAGCTCGACCTTATACCGGAAGCCGCAAACAGGGGAGAGTATAACCCCCGCAGCGCTGCCCGCCTTAAGCAGGTGGCAGTCCAGCTTTACTGTGCCGGACCATGGCTGGTTCAGCATGAAGGGGAGTCAAGGTTGAACGCTTTTGAGCATTACATTGTGCTTCCGGTCTACAACTATATGATGAAGAGTCTTGAAAAACTCATTCCTGCGGGTCAGGAGCAAAGGCTTGCAGCAGGGGTGCTGATCGGCGAAAAGGAGTCCATGTCAGAGGAGGTGTTCGAATCCTTCAAGCTTACCGGTACCGCGCATATCCTTGCGGTTTCAGGGCTGAACGTCGGGCTCCTCGCCTTTGCCATTCATATATGCCTGCAGCGCCTCAAAGTTACTGCAACTGGCCGTTGGGCAGCTTTCGCGCTCTTTGCCTTTATTCTGCTTGTTTATTGTTATGTGACCGGTAACTCTGCATCTGTCCAGCGTGCAGCCTTCATGTCCCTGGTTCTTGTCGGTGGTGAAACGTTTGGAAGAAAAACCTATCCGATCAACTCACTTGCCTTTGCGGATTTTCTTATTCTCCTGCTTAATCCCCTCGACCTTTTGAATCCCGGGTTTTTAATGACCAACGGTGCTGTTCTGGCCATTCTTGTGATTTATCCCCGTTTCATCAGTCCACAGCGAAAGGGGTGTGGTTTTTTTAAGAGTGCAGGGTATGTCCTGTTAAGCAGTTTTATGGTAACGATTGCTGCCATCATTGGAGTGTCGCCGGTCATTGCCTGCTATTTTGGAACCTTTTCCCTCATCAGCTTTCTTGCCAATATCCCTGTTGTGCTCTTTTCCAATCTGCTGATGTACGATCTTGTACCTATGCTCATTCTCAACCTTGTTTCACCCTATGCAGCCTCTTTTTTTGCCTCAAGCTCATTTTTCTTTGCTGTGCTCACCCTCAAGTCAGCACGTTTTTTCAGTACTCTTCCTTTTGCTTCCATCAGCTTCAAGCCTGATGCGACTGAAGTCTGGCTTTATTACGCAATTCTTGGTGCCATCCTGATTTTCAGTTATCGAAAAGCCTGGGGAAAGCTTGCTGTTTCATTCCTTTTCGGGATGAATTTACTCTTCTGGTACTCCTTTATCATCTATCCCCACCCTGTTGCACCCGACATGGTGACGGTCAATCTTGGGAAAAACCTTGCCATTCTTTTCTCCTCGGGCAGCGAAACAGTGCTGATTGATGCCGGCAGGGGAGAGCCGCACGATCAGAAGCGTATTGAGCAGCAGCTCGACGAATACGGCTTGGCCGCACCAAAAGCGGTCGTGCAGTTTTATACCCCCGACTCTCTCATCAAAAAGGTGCCCGCACGCTTTCACATGCAGCAGGACAGCACAAAACTTTCCCTCTCATCAATGTTCATTATCCGCCCTGAGGATAGGGTACTCAAACTCTGGAGCAGGAAACGCTCGCTGCTCATGGTGTCAGGCACAAGCCGCCTGAAAGAGGCGGAACTCTACAAAGCCGATATCGCCCTCCTCTGGATCTACCGTTTTGCAGACAAACAGCAGCAGCAGCTCCAGTCATGGCTCAACTACGCCCACCCGAAATACTGCATCCTCATCCCCGGCTCATTTTTATCCCACTCCCATCTTGCTGCGATGCAACGCTTTGTCGCCATACATCCAGGACTCGAAATTCGACGCAAAACCCGTCAGGTGGTTGTGCCATAGGGTGTGTCCAAAACTAATATCCGGTTTTTATAAAGCGAAAAATATACGTATTTTATTTAAAATTGATTTGATACCCAGAGGTAGACCTGGACGCACAAGCAGCTTGAACGCTGCCATTATATCACTGGCAAACCGCATATTTCAGATACCAACCTGTTCAATAATGATTAGTATTTGAGATTTAAAAAATATTGCAAAAGCCAGGCTTAATGACGCAGAGATACTTGCTGCATCCCACCGTTATGAAGGTGCAGTATATCTTTGTGGTTATGCTGTAGAACTTGGACTGAAGAACCGTGTTTGCAAGACACTCAAATGGGAAGGCTTTCCTGGTTCAACCAAAGAATTTCAAGGATATCAAAGTTTTAAAACACACAATCTTGATATATTGCTTTACCTCCGCCTCAGGCGTGCAATAGCATCTCTGGAGAAGTCAATTCGAAGTTATACGGTGCTTTCCGAAAACAGCACTCTGACCATGGACGATATCAATACCGTCAAAGCCGGAGTGATACAGAAACCCTCCTCTCCCTGCATTCCCTTCCGTCTCTGAAATCTCATCCACGGTTATCCCTGCTGAACAAACTTGTGTCCACCAGACTGTCAACCAGTTTGGCAATGTCGGGGGAAAGACCGGGAGGATTGATTTTATTGATGACTTGTGCCAGGGTGTAGATTTTCCCTTCAATCGGCAGAAATTTGTTGACCACAACAACATTATCCTCTCTCAGTCTGCACTCTCCACCCAGAAAGTTGCCTTTTTCAAAGCGTACAGTATATCCAAGCTCTTGTATAGTGCGTTCAAGCAGAGAAAGCTGTGCAGCTTTTTTCATGAACAGTTCTTTGATAGAGTGTTCACAAGGCTTCTGTTAAAAGGTATTTCAGTATCGGTGCAGCGTGCAGAGCCTGCATCATGCTGCCATCAAGCACAATAGCGCGCAGCTCATCAAATGTGACAAGATGCACGCTTATATCTTCAGTTGCATCAAGCTCCTGTTTGCCGATCTCTTCAACCCCTTCAGCAAGAAAGCTGTAGGTAATATTATTCTGCAAGGCAGGGTTGGCGCTAAGCTCCATCAACGGCCTCCATGAGCCGCCACCGAAACCGGTCTCTTCAAGCAGTTCACGCTGTGCCGACTCAAGCACAGATTCTCCTTGCTTGTCGTGAACCCCCGCAGGCAGTTCATAAAAAACCTTGCCGATTCCGTGCCGGTATTGCCGTATCAGCACAAAGTGCATCTCTTTCGTAACAGCAAGCACATTGCACCATGGAGGAAACTCCCAGATGTAATAATCGTCAATGACTCTGCCGTTGGGAAGCTGAACGGTGTCCTGACGCATGGTGAGCCATGGCTTGTTATAAAGGTATTTCGTGCCGAGGGTGGTCCAGTGTTCCGGTTCGTGTTCAATTGTCATGAATTATCCTCTCATTCTTGGGTCAAGGGCATCGCGGACACCGTCGCCGATAAGGTTGAAGCACACAACAGTAGTCAGGATTGCAATACCGGGGAAAGTAGAAATCCACCAGTAGTTCAAAAGGCTGTCACGCCCCTCATTGATAATGTTTCCCCAGCTCGGGGTAGGCGGTTGAACTCCCAGACCGAGAAAGGAGAGGCCTGCTTCAGTAAGGATAATGCTTCCTATCCTCAGTGTCGCAGCAATAATAACCGGAGTCAGGGTATTGGGTGCAAGGTGGCGGAAGATAATTCTCATATGAGAGAGGCCGAGGGATTTCGCGGCAAGAATGAACTCCTGCTCTTTAAGCGAAAGTACCTGGCTTCTGACTATTCTTGCCACTCCCATCCAACCGGTAAAGGAGAGGGTGATCACAATCAGATAAATCGAGTTTCCAAAAGTGGCGATGATGATAAGAATAAGAAAAAGAGCGGGAAATGCGATGAGGATATCGACAATCCTCATCATGACCGCATCTATCCATCCGCCGAAATATCCCGAAGAGACTCCGATGATCGTCCCGAGGGTGACTGAAATCAAGACCACAAGAAAGCCGATCGAAAGCGATATTTTTGACCCGTATATGACGCGGCTGAGAATGTCTCGACCATATTGGTCTGTACCGAACACAAAGGTACGTGTGACGACAAAATCCGGTTGCTGATTGCTGATGGCCTCCGCACCTTTTTTTCCGCTGCCGGCAAGTTCATTCATGGCAATTGTTTTTGTACGTATGCCCTGACGATAAATCACATTCTCTCCATCTATCCGGTACTCGTTGACAAACCGGACACTATTCGGTTCATTACGGGTTTTCAGTTTCTGGAAATCACTGATCAGGCTGTTGGCAAGCTGAACCGTTCTTCCGTTTCCTGTCTGCAGCGGGATTATCAACGTTTTAGGTTGTTTGAGCACCAGCGCATTCAGTCGGGCGAATGGCGGCTGATAGGCTGTGACCAGAAAATCCTGTTGATCATAGGGACTGAAGGGCGCAATAAACGGAGCAAGGAATGCCAGAGAGTAAAGAATGAAGATGACTGCAGAAGCATACAGTGCTATTGTCTGGCGCATGAAAGCTCTGCAGCTGATTTTTCCCAGGCTTGGTTCAGCCTTTTCCGGTTGTCTCTTTTCAACGGCAATGTTCCGCAATTGTTTTCGGGCTACAAGCACAAGAGATAACGGTATTGCAATAAGGTAGATCGCCCCTGTCCAGAATTCAAGGATCTCGGAAGTGAAAATTTCCTTTAGAGCTTCCGGTGCGCTGATAAAAAGCATTGTCGCTGTATACAGAGACCGAAAACTGAGCAGCACCAGATCTGCCTTGATGAACAGAATCAGTAGAAAAGCGATGAAAGAGATCGACAGAAAAAGAATCGATCCTTTATTGTGAAATTGAAATGATCCTGCTTTGGGAGCCGGGTTCTGCAGGGATGATGATGTGCCGTTCTCTGTTTTCAAGCTTGTATGGCTTTCGATGAAAAAAAGCTGCTTTTCCCTGAAGAAAAGCAGCTTTGAAAAATAAAGAACCGATTTCGAAAATGAAGTTGAACCGTTCTCAGCTTGCTGTTGCTGCAGCAGCTGGTTCCGCAGTAGCTTCTGCTTCTTTTTTCGAGGCGAGCACCGTAATAACCGGAGTATCCGGATCATCCATAATGATAAGTTCTTTATAGGCATCCATAGCAAGTTCCTTCACATGGATGGAGTGTCCGATTTCCAGTGCTGTAACATCGATGACGAAATGATCAGGCATATCTTCCGGTTTGCCCTTGATCGTCAGCGCATGTTTGATAATCTGCAGTCTGCCGCCTTTCTCCACGCCGGCACTCTCGCCGGAGACAGCAACCGGAACTTCAAGCTCAATAATCTCATCTGCAGAAAAGAGCTGAAAGTCAGTATGAATAATTTTGTCGGTGACCGGGTGAAACTGAACGTCCTTGATAAAAGAACGCTTGATCTTTCCGTCCGGGAACTGAAGATCAATAATATGAGACTCGGCTGAATGTACCAGCTTCCTCAATGCAAGTTCATTGACGCCTACTGCAATGGTTTCTTCGCCTTTATGATAGATAACTGCGGGCACAATACCGCTCTTGCGCAGTTTATCAGCTTTGTTCTTTTTAATAATGCGAGGTTCAACTCCTAATACGATTGTTTCCATGTGGTCTTCCTTTATCTCTTTTATCGCTTGTGTTTAGTGAAGGTTCGTAAGTTTTTCAACGATATTCTTGCTGTCGAAAAGGCAGCTGACCGAATCATCTTCATAAATACGCTTGATAGCCTCACCGAAAAGGTTGCTGACGGTTACCGTTTCAATTTTCGGTGAATATGAATGATTCGTGATCACGGAATCGGTGACAATCACTTTTTCAAGTATTGACGCATCAATTCGTTTGATGGCCGGTCCTGAAAGAATCGGGTGTGTTGCTGCCGCATAGATGTTAAGGCCTCCTGCATCACGGATAGCTTTTGCAGCGTTGACAAGGGTTCCGGCAGTGTCAATCATGTCATCAACCAGAAGGACATTTTTCCCGTTGACATCACCGATAATATTCATGACCTCGGCTACGTTGGCGGCCGGTCGGCGTTTGTCGACAATTACCAGATCAGTGCCGAGTTCCTCAGCAAATTTTCTGGCAAGCTTCACACCTCCCACATCAGGAGAGGCAACAACGAGGTTGTCGCGAAATTCCCTGTGGCGGATATGATCTATCAGTATCACGCTCGAATACAGGTGATCAAACGGGATATCAAAAAATCCCTGAATCTGAGGCGCATGCAGATCCATTGTTAAAATCCGGTTTGCTCCGGCCTGGGTAAGCAGGTTGGCTACAAGCTTTGCTGTAATGGCAACTCGAGGCCTGTCCTTCCTGTCCTGTCGGGCATAGCCGTAATAGGGAATAACAGCGGTAATCCTTGCTGCTGAAGACCTTCTGGCTGCATCAATCATGATCAGCAGCTCTAACAGGTTATCACCGGGAGGATTGGTAGACTGTATAATGAAGAGATCCGAACCACGGATCGATTCAAAATAATTTACCGAAATTTCTCCGTCCGAAAAGTTTTCAAGCTTGGCATTGCCAAGAGACATGTCCAGGTACTCGGCAATCTTTTCTGCAAGATCCGGGTTACTGCGTCCTGCGAAAATTTTAATGGGTTTTTCCATCATGTCCTGCATATTCAGATGAAAGAAATTATATTATGGCAGTCTTCCTGCTCCCCAGAGCATCCTTAACTGTTTTTCCGGAGGCGAATTAATATTCGCCAGAACTGCAATATAATTAAAAAGGCTGAAAAATTAACTATTTTTTTCCTCTTTCTACAAGCACAGTTATTTGTACAAAAATATGACTATTCAGGAGATCAGAGACTATCTTGAGCGGTTTTTTGGTGCCGTTGAACTTGTAGGCAGCGCAGATGCGTTGATTTCCGGGCCCGCAAAAATTGACTCCGCGCAAAAAGGGCAGGTCACTTTTATAGCCAACGAAAAGTATACCCGATATCTTGACACTACCGCTGCATCCCTTGTTATTCTCCACAAGTCGGTTAATGTCGATGAGTTCAGCAATCACACCTCGTTTCTCAAGGTAGGCGATCCCTATACAGCCTTTGTCTTTCTCCTGCAGAAATTTGCAGCACCAAGAACAATAGCATCAAAGGGTATTGCCAAAACAGCTGTTATAGGTGAAGGCGTTTCTATCGGTGAAAATGTTTCCATCGGCGATCATGTTGTCATCGGTGACCGGTGCACGATTGGCAGCAATGCTGTTATTGGACCGCATACTGTTCTTTTTCACGACATCTCAATCGGAGACGATGCTGTTTTATTTCCCAACGTGACCATTTACGACGGCACTCTTATTGGTAAAAGGACGGTTATTCATTCGGGAACCGTCATCGGAGCAGATGGTTTCGGGTTTGCTCCTCAAAGTGACGGAACGTATGTCAAGATTCCCCAGATGGGTATTGTTGAAATTGGCGACGATGTTGAAATCGGTGCCAATGCCACAATAGACAGGGCCACCATGGGTAGTACCGTCATAAGCAGAGGCGCTAAAATCGATAATCTTGTGCAAATCGCACACAACTGCAGGATCGGTGAAGATACGGTCATTGCCGCGCAGGCCGGCATTTCCGGAAGCGTAACAATTGGCCGGCAGTGTATGATCGGAGGACAGGCAGGATTCGCCGGCCATCTTGAACTGGCCGACCGCATCCAGGTCGCTGCGCAGGCCGGTATTTCAAAATCCTTTCTTGAACCCGGCATAGCCCTTCGCGGATATCCGGCGCAGCCAATGCGTGAACAGCTGAAGCACGAAGCAATGCTGCGCAACCTTGGCGCCATGAAAGAGAAACTGAATCTGCTCGAAGCTGAACTGAAAGAACTCAAAAATTCGTAGCATATCATTTTGACACTCAATATGGTCAGGACGGATCCCAGCCGATATGCGGAGTTGTATATACGCCCGATCTTATCTTCTTTTTATGGCAACCGTCGTCGCATCAACGGTGTAAACCTTATAACCGTTGAAGGGCGTGTCCCTGTCGAGGAGTTGTATTACTACCTGATTCACCATGCTCCAGTGCAGGCGTTTGTTGTTGATAAAAGGCTGCATAGTTCCGCTGATGAGCTTGCTCTCGATCAGTCATTGACGGGAAGCATTGGCCACATGAGTTCAAAAGGAAGGGGTTTTGCTGTGCGGATTAGGAGTTATGCTCATTGGAAACATGGTGTTGCCGAAACGATCGGCTATTGTTGGAACACAGGGGATTCGATATGGTCAATAATATGCTGATAGATGACGGCGTTAGCGACAGAGGCCATCGATCAATCATGATGGATCCTGTGTTTCATCTCGTTGGTGCCAGTGTAAGACCTCATAATGTGTATGGTTTTACAGCCGTCATTGATTATGCCGGTTCCTTCACAGACAAGTTAAGATCAGCAAAGTGATCTTGTCTGAATGACCTCACATAAAACCTTTACAGGTAATACCCCAATGGGGAGTATCCCGGTGAAAGTGTACCACTGATTTTCAGGCCTGACGATACTTGCGGATAAAATTTACACTTTATTTTATGACGACTCCAAAGTCAGCGACGCCTTCGCTTGCTTGGGCATCTATTAAACATGTTTCTCAAGGAGCGGCACAATCGGGAATACTGATAAAAGCTCTGTCCCCAGCAGGCAATGCCTTACTGTAATATAATAAATCGCCTGATATGCGTATAATAAAAGTAAAAATATCGTCTTGTTAAGCGTGCTCAATCGAAATAAATATTACGCTACCATGGATTTTATTGTATTTGCGTGAGCCCCTTTTTTCAAGTGTCCGATTTGTCCGATTTTATATCCTGAAAAGAGAAGAAAAACGTCACGAAACCCTTATGAATAAAGGGTCTGCAAAAAAAAATTGCTAAAAAAACCGTGTCCGGTTTTTAGCTCTTATATTGACTGTACGTGCCATTTCTGGCGGGCTTTTTTTTTACAGCACCCGGATTATCACACTTTTCCCTTTAGTGCTCTGAGGCGTTCTTGAGCCAGCGTGAAGGGTCAGCTGTTTGCAAGAATAGTTGCAATCATCGCTTTCAGATCAAGCGAAGTTTTACGGATTTTTTTGTCAAGCACAATTTTTTCCTTCAGGAGTTCAATCTCTTTGTCGGTATCAGTTTCAACCCGGATTTGTTCAGTGATCAATTTTTTCTGACGCATCAGCGGTTCGATGACAAGGTTTTTGAAGGCGTCAAGGAACATCGTCAGGCATCGTTTTGCATTATCCGAGTGTACATCAGATTGTTCGAGCCATTTATTGCTGACTGGCGGGTCAAGCAGTAAGCCGGACGCAAGATCCCTCGATTCCGGATTGGTGAAAAGGCTTATTTCTGTTGTAATGTCGATATGTTCTTCCGGATTGCCGGCAATGTCATGGTAGCGGTTGACTATATGGGTAAATATCTGCTGCGCTTCCCTGTGAGGCAACTCCAGCATAGCTTCGTGCGACGCGGCAAATTCCAGCACCGCATTTCCATATGCTGTGCTTTCAAGCAGTGCTTTCAAAAAGGTTTTTTCAAGAACAGATAAGCTTGCCGGTTGCTGACGTGGAGGTGAAACAGAGAAATGGTTTTCTGATGAAGATATTTTTTTTGCCTGAACAGCATTCTCTTTGCCGAGCAGCTCCTGGAGGGCATGCTGGCTGATTGAAAGTTTTTCCGATAATTCCTGAAGGTAAAGTTCCTGCTGGATGCGGTCGGGGATCAGCGAGATTGTATGTGCCATTTCCCTTATGGCTTTTGCTTTTATTTCAGTGTTTGAGAAATCTTCCGACTCCATGAAAAAACGGATTTGAAAATCCTGAAACAGCAGCCGGTTCTCTTCGGTAAACTGAAGAAATGTTTCCCTTCCTTCACGGCGGACAAAACTGTCAGGATCATCACCGGCTGGAAGCATGACGATGAAAGGGGTAATGCCTTCCGCAAGCAGCGTGTCGAGACCGCTCATCATTGATTTTTTACCGGCAGAATCTGCGTCATACATGAACAGGACACTTTTCGTGTAGCGTTGCAGAATTTTTGCCTGGTAACGGGTCAGTGACGTGCCGCATGATGCTACAGCATTGGTTATTCCTGCCTGGTGAAGAGCAAGGACATCCATGTACCCTTCAACAAGGATTGCGGTTTCCATCCGGCGGATTTCATGTTTTGCCGCGTTCAGGCCATACAGCAGTTTTGATTTTTCAAACAGTCGGCTTTCAGACGAATTCAGGTATTTCGGAGTTTGAGGGTCATCGAGCAAGGTTCGCCCTCCAAATCCAACCACCTGCCCCCCAACTGAAAACACAGGAAAAATGATCCGGCTGCGGAAGGTGTCATACCAGGAGTTTCTTTGTTTATTCAGTGTTACAAGTCCAAGATCAGCAAGGTGTTTCTGTGGTATGCCTGCTCGCTTTGCTTCGTTGAAGAGGCTGTCCCATGAGTCTGGCGCATAGCCGAGACTGAAGGCTTTAATAGTGTTTTCCGAAAGTGCACGCCTGGTTATGAGATAGTCATAGCCAATTTTTCCCGACTTGCCTTCCAGGGTTCTTTCAAAGAACTTCGATGCCCAGCGAAGCGTTTCAGTACGGCTGTCTTCAAGTGCCGGATCGCGTTCTTTTTTTTCAGTAAACCGGCTTATATCGATACCGGATCGTTTGGCAACCAGTTCGATAGCTTCGGGAAAGGATACTTTTTCCATTTCCATGACAAAAGAAAAAACGTTGCCTCCCTTGCCGGTTGAGAAACACTTGAAGATCTGTTTGTCGGGCGAAACGACAAATGAAGGAGTTTTTTCCTTTGTAAAAGGAGAGAGTGCCTTATAGTTGCGCCCTGCAGGCTGAAGCGTCAGATAATCAGAGATAATATCAACAATGTCTGCTGCCTGCCGGACATCATCAACGATCGAATGAGGGATCATGTGCCCGTTCCGGTCTATAAATTGTTATTTCAGGAACACGTTTTATTTTTTTCAGTCATCGATTACTGTTGAAAAATCACAAGCTTATTTACTAAATTCAAAACTTGTTGCAGTACTTGTTTTTGTTGCTTTGCTATCAACTGTCCTGTCTGGTAAACAGTGCTGGTCTGTTAAATCCATCTTTGCTTCCGACAGTGCATACTGTTATTGTGAAATATGCTTAATAAGTATAGCAAAATACAGAGTGGTTCATAATGCCTCGATTATCTCCTTGATTGAAAAAAACAATTGAAAATCTATGAAACATGGTTTTTTTACGGGTTTGCTTATTGCCGTAACTTACGCGGTTTCTCTTGGGTTTTATTTCTGGATGGGCACTACTCCTCCAGGTTCAATGTTCCATGCCGTTTTCAACGGGGGACTTGTTGTCTCGGTACTCATGTCATTGATTTTAATGGTGATTGCCTATACGGTGGAACGTATCATTGCTCTGAACAAGGCTTCGGGGAAAGGAAATATTCCTGAATTTGTCCATGGCCTCAAACAGGATATTGACAACGGCTTTATTGATCAGGCTATAGTGAAATGTGATGAACATCAGAGTTCTCTTGCAGCCGTGCTTCGCGCAGTGCTTGACCGGTATAAAAAACTCTCGCAATATAATGTGACCGATCGGGAGAAAAAGATCAGCGAAATGGAAAAGGCTGTTGAGGAGGCTACAATTATGGAAATGCCTCTTCTGGAAAAAAATCTTGTATCCATTTCTACCATTGCCTCAATTTCCACCATGGTTGGGCTTCTGGGGACAACCCTCGGTATGATTCGCGCTTTTGCCGCTATGGCAACAAGCGGAGCTCCTGACGCAGTGCAGCTTTCACTTGGTATTTCTGAAGCTCTTTTTAATACAGCTCTTGGCATTGTCGGCGGTATTATGGGGATTGTTGCATACAACGTGTTTACCAGCCGGGTTGACCGGTTCAGCTACGCGATTGATGAAGCCTCTTTCTATATCATACACACTCTTGGAACAGGTAAATCGGAATAATTGCTGATGTCGAGGATCAAGGCAAAAAGGGTTGGATTCCGCATTGATATGACGCCAATGGTGGACGTCGCGTTTCTTCTGTTGACGTTTTTCATGCTGACAACCAAGTTTCGACCTCCTGAAGTGGTAAAGATCAACCTTCCCTCTTCACATTCGGTACAGAAGCTTCCTGAATCAAATGTTCTGACGGTAACGGTGAGCTCTCAAAACACTTTTTTCATGGGCGTATCTTCACAGCAGTCCCGGGAAAAAATTTTCAACTCAGTTATAAAACCCAAGCTGACAAGCGCGGGAATGTCTGGTGGAGCAGTTGCAGATTCACTGAAAAAATTTAAACTTGCTGAAAACTTTCATGTAGATCGTGATGAGCTTCACAAATTTGTTGTCATGGCTCGTTTTGCAGATCCGAAGCTTCGTCCGGTAGTCAGAGCCGATGCCGATGCCGGTTTTGAAGCAGTGAACCATGTTATCAAGGTTTATAAAAAAGCCAATCTGCTGACCTTTAACCTGATTACTGTTCTTAAAAAGGAGGTCCGCTGAAATATGGGTATTGTTGATTCACCAAACGGAAGCAGCGTTAAAAAAAAGGGGAAACATCGCTCTAAACGAATCGGGTTTCGTCTTGATATGACTCCGATGGTTGATGTGGCTTTTCTTCTTTTGACCTTTTTTATGCTGACAACAACCTTTTCAAAATCCAATACCATGGAGATCAATACTCCGCCTGAAAAGTTGGAGGTCAAGGTTGCAGAGAACAATGTCATGACGATGCGGATTGCCGGAGATGGAATGGCGTATTGTTCTATCGGTAATGAGGTGCCGAAAAGAATTTCTCTTTATGACACTAAAGATAACCGTCAGCTTTCTTTAAGCCCGCAGTTGCGCTCTCTGCTGAAGCAGCAGACTGCGTCTAACAAAAAAATGGTTATTGTTGTTAAGCTCAGTGACAAGGCAAAATATAAACAGCTTGTCGATATTATTGACGAGCTGAATCTGATGAAAATCGACCGGTTCAGCCTTGATGATTATACTGAACAGGATGCACTGGAAGTTAAAAGAGCTGTTTAAGGCACGAATAAACAAAGGAGTTCGTTAAGGTGTCTTCAAAATTTGATAAAATCCATCAGGAATCTTTTCGCAAAAGAGCTCTTTCATGGTCGTTTGGTGAAGAGTTTCTTGATACGGACAATTTACGGAAGTTGCATTACGGCAATCTTGTTCTACGCCGGCAGGCACATCTGTTTCTCAGCCATGGAGTCATTACAGCAATTGTGCTGCTCTCTTGTTTTTGGCTTATTACAGCGAACTGGCAGCGTATTGCATCATTGACAGGATTGTTCGACAAAGATACTCATCCGATGGTCGAGTGCTACGAAGTTGTAACCAGCGTGACGCAGCTTCCTCCCCCTCCTCCTCTTACTGCTCCCGAGCCGGCTCCTGTGACTCCTTCATCTACGGTGGCACCCCCGAATGTCGGAAAAATTAAAAAGGTCAACGAGGAGGAAGTCCCTCGTGAACAGACTGTAGCTACGCAGAAAGAGTTAAAACAGGCAATTCAGACGCAGGGTACCGGTTCCGGATCCGGAAGTGCTTCAACAGGTGATGAGGTGCCGATGTTTGTTCCCTGTGAGAAAATGCCCGGATTTCTTGACCAGAAAAAACCTGCCTATCCCGAGATGGCAAGAATTGCCGGTATTACGGGAAAGGTGTTTGTCAGTGTGCTGATTGGAGAAGATGGCCATCCCCTCAAGGCAAAGGTTATGAAACGTATTCCTGCTGACTGTGATGTATTTGATGCTGTTGCGATAAAGTCCGTTATGGAATCAAAATACTATCCAGGCATTCAGAACGGCAGCCCTATAAAGGTCTGGTTTACTGTACCGATCAGGTTCCAGCTTGATTGAATCAGCTGTTGTTTCGCTGAGCAGGGCGGTGCAGTATGGCGAATATAATCCATCCATAGGCAGCGACAAGGCTGATGGGCGTGACATAGAGAGCGAAAAATCCGTCCACTTCCTTTTCGAGAAACATTATCCCGTAGCTTCCTGCAATAACAAGTGCCCCAAGAGCTATCATGATATAGTTGACAGCTCCCAGAGGCATCTCTGCTGCTTTTTCAGCAGTTTTAACCTGCTGTTTCTTCGGTAAAGATTTCATCAAGGACAAGTATACATTGTTGAGCCTCTTCCTTTGTGATGTTCAGTGGCGGGAGAAGCCTGATCACATTCTGGCTTGTGGCGTTGAGGATAACATGTTTCCTGAGCGCTTGTTCCACATAATATTTAGCTTCTTTATCAACGGTTATGCCGATCATCAGGCCATATTGACGGATATCGAGAATTTGCGGGTGACGGGCTGCTGCTTTCTGAAGCTCGTCAAGCATATATTTTCCAATTATCTCAGCGTTATTCATAAGCAGATCTTGCTCAATGGCATCTATCATGGCAATGCCTGCTGCACATGCTACCGGGTTTCCGCCAAACGTTGTTCCGTGGTTGCCGTAGGTAAGGACATCTGCAACTTTTTCGTTACCGATGACGGCAGACAGTGGCAGCCCCCCGCCAAGCGGTTTAGCAAGGCATATCAGATCGGGATCTGCATCCGCATGCATATAGCTGAAAAACTTTCCGGTTCTTCCGCATCCGGCCTGAATTTCATCAGCAACAATCAGGAAGTTGTATTGCAGCCGAAGTTCTTTGAGTCTTTCAATAAAAGGCTGTGAAATCCGGTGAATACCCCCCTCGCCCTGAACTACTTCAATGAAAACAGCGGCAGTTTTGTCAGAAACTTTCTTCTCAAGATCTTCGATGTCGTTGAAGGCTATCATCCCAGTTCCGGGAAGCAGAGGATCAAATCCATCGACATATTTAGCTTTTGCCGTCAGGGACATGGCACCGTATGTTCTTCCGTGGAAGCAGTTGCTCAATGACAGCACTTCTTTTTTATGCTCATCACCTGATCGGCCAGCCCATTTTCTTGCCATTTTAATGGCGGCCTCAATTGCTTCTGTTCCACTGTTTGCAAAAAAGACCTTCGATAGTCCTGAAAGAGCAAGCAGTTTTTCAGCCAGCTCAAACTGGGGTTGCATCATAAACAGGTTTGACGCATGGATCAGTTTTGCCGCCTGTGCGCTGATTGCCTCGACGAGTCGTTTATCGCCATAGCCGAGTGCATTGACACCGATTCCAGCAATCATATCGAGATAACGGGTTCCATTATCGCTGACCAGCCATGCTCCCTCACCATGGCTGACGGCAATGGGAAAACGGGCATAATTATGAAAAAAAAGCTTCTGTTCGCTTTCCTGGTTTATGGGCAGTGGCTTCATGCTCTGTTTTCTTCTTTATAACATTATTTGTGAATCTTTTCTTGAGTCTGATTGCTATAATTTCCTTGCACTCAATGGGTTAAATAGCCGTCCTGACAAAGCAAGAAAGATCAATACAAGGGTGAATCTACGGAAAAAATCAATTTTTGGATACAGGTAAACTTCTTCCTGAGATTTATAATCCAGAGTTTTCGTCCTGTTTAGAAATAATAATACCGTTCATATTGATTGCAAATCAGGAATGGTTCTCCGCAAAAATTCTTCAAAGAGCGGTACTGTAAAAGCCATCATGCCATGAGCCGGGCTGTAAATCATCCCTTTTTTAATGAGATTTGAACGCACGGGGCTGAGTGCAGCAGCACTGCTCACTCCAAGCAGTTCAGAAATTCCAGCAGTACGACAGGGCAGGGAACTGCATTCAGCCATTGCTCGCAGGTACCGTTTTTCAGCATCGGTAAGTCGGTTAAAACGAACCCGAAAGAAATTTTCATCGAGACGTTTAATCACCAGCGGGGTCGTTTCCTGAACAATCCGAAGCGTGATCGGTGATGATTCAGCCTGATTCCATGCCTGATATCCCCACTCCTGCAGAAAGTACGGATATCCTTGTGTCAACCGGTAAATTTCATGGAGCGCTTCATCGTCAAATTCTGCCCCGGCATCCCTGACAGGTTCACGAAGTGCAGAAATGGCATCAGATTCATCAAGTGGTCCGATATCCGGAAAATTAAACAGCCTTTCCGCATATGATTTTGCATCACCAGCCAGTCCTGGCAGAATTGGTAATCCCGCACCGACCAGAACAATCGGAAGCTGGTATTGCTGCATTTTGTGCATCGCCATGATCAAGGCATTCAACTCGGAAGCAGAGATGTATTGAATTTCATCAATCAGGATAGCAACAGCACTTTGGCGCTCTTCAGCCGCTTCACCAACAGCAATAAACAGACTCGAAAGATCAACTTCCAGATCTCCACTGTCAGCACTTCCTTTTTCAGGTTCGATATCCAGACCGAAATCCCCAACAGAGATTTTCACCATCCCGATAAAGCTTTTCAGTACAGCGAGTCCCCGTCGAACCTTGTCGCCAGCTCCTGCCATTCGATCAAGTTCAAACAGCAGCTTGCGTAACAGTGGTGCCAGAAGCGAGGCTAAAGGCTTGTTTTCATAGGCCTCAACGAAAAGAGTTCGATACTCTGCATCTTGTGCCATTTGCTCCATTTTATTGAGCAGCACGGTTTTTCCAACTCCCCGGAGCCCTGTCATCAACATACTTTTCTCTGGTCGTTTTTCCCTTACACGACCAAAAAGCACAACTGCCTGTTCCAGAATATCACCACGTCCGGCAAGTTCAGGAGGGGGTGAACCGGCTCCGGGAGAAAATGGATTGCGGATTTTATCCATAACAAGATGGTTTTATAGCTAAATATAAGTATCTCTAACTCGTTTTACATGAGTATAAGAAAAATGTCTTATATATTGCTATATATCTTTTTGACTTTTCTGGTGATGGGAACTTCCTTATATCTTCCCCTGTGTTCTCATATGATACATTGAGAAAGGAATGTGATTTGGAGGTAGTTGAAGTTCATGCGGGTACGAACAGCGATGTGCCATGCCTTCAAACATTTTTTCCTGCTTCTTTTCTGACAAGAAAGACACGGACAAACCTCCATATGCCATAAGCTCCTGTCAGCAGGGCGTAAAGCCTTAAATCATCTTTTGATACTTGAGGCAATCTATCTGTGAAAAAAAGTAAAAAAATGGCAATACCGATAAAGGTCATCGAGAGAAGTATGCCCGTGATCATCGATGCTGGACTCTGTTTTATCATTCCTGATCTTCTTTTTTTCTATGGCTTTCACACGTGTCGGGGTCAGGATAAAACCTCCACTCCTTGTTGACGATCAACCGCGCGCCATAGCTGAAGGTGAAATACGACCACCCCCACTGCATAAGCACAAATACCCGATGCCGGAAACTGGTAAGGAAGTAGATATGCACCAGCAGCCAGGTGAACCATGCTAAAATGCCATCAAACTTAAGGCTTCCGAATTCAACGATAGCCTTGTTTTTGCCGATTGTGGCCATCTGGCCTTTATCCCGATACCGGAAAAGTTTTCTTGTTTTTCCTTTCAGATCAAGGAGAATGTTTTTACCAATGGTTCGTCCCTGTTGCAAGGCGACAGGAGCAAGTCCAGGCAATGTCGTTCCGTTCTCCTGCATAAAATGGGCAAGGTCGCCGCCGGCAAATATTTCAGGATGACCAGTAATACTCAGGTCTTCTCCGACAATGATACGTCCGATCCGGTCGGTTTCCAGTCCGATGGTTTTGCCGATTTCTATAGCTGTAACGCCGGCAGCCCAGAGCACAGTTGCCGCCTCAATGCGTTCCTTGCCTATCTGCACCCCGTTGGCATCAACGTTGCTGACCATGCTGCTTGTCCAGACCTGAACGCCAAGTTTCTCAAGAGATCGTGTTGCCTTGCTTGCAAGTTCCGGGGCGAATGAACCAAGTATGCGCGGTGCAGCTTCAACAATAAAAATCCGGGTCAGCTTGGGATCAATGTTGCGATAAAATTTAGAGAGAGTATATCGGCTCATTTCACCGATTGAACCAGCCAGTTCAACTCCGGTCGGCCCGCCGCCGACGATGACAAACGTCAGCAGTTTTTTGCGCTCAACGCGATCTTTGGTTCTCTCAGCCCTTTCATAAGCCTCCATGACGCGTCGACGGATCTCTTTTGCCTGAGCAAGGGTTTTCAGTCCGGGAGCAAACTCTTCCCACTGGTTGTTGCCGAAATAGTGATGCTGCACACCGCAGGCGAGAATCAGGTAGTCGTAAGGGATATCGCCGAAATCGGACATGACAATTTTTTTTTCGATATCGACGTTTTCGACAATACCCTTGAAAACGGTTATGTTCCGGTAATTTGACAGCATATTTCTCAGTGGAGCAGCAATATCTCCTTCTCCAAGGGCCGCCATTGCCACCTGATACAGCAGGGGCTGGAAAAGGTGGTAGTTTTTCCGGTCGATAAGGGTAATCTCAATATCTTCCTTATTACCAAGTATCCTGGCAGCATTGAGTCCTGCAAAGCCTCCTCCCACAATCACAACCTGCTTTTTCATATCCAGTGTTACCATTCAATTAAATGCGTTGATGCTTTCTCTCTCTATTCTGCAAAATAGTGGTAATTACGACAGCAAATGGGGAAAAGTAAAAAAAAGAAAGAAATTCCCGCGGGTTCTTTGCGATTTGTTGTTGAATCTGCTGCAGGAGAGCTGAAAAAGAAGAAACAATTAAGCCGTAATCAGCTCATCGTCTTTGCCGCGGTTTTACTTATTTCAGGTGAGGCGCTCAATGATGTCGCTGTGTAGAGGGAATTTTTTCAGCAGCGTCAGTCTGTCGGCAAACATAAGGTCCCTGAATTCAAATCCAGGGGCAACAACGCAGCTTACTAATGTATAACTTTCACGTTCAGGATTTTCAAGAGAGGCTCCAAACCAGATTTCTGCAGGCACGGTCTCCTGCAGGCGCTCACCGTTATCCGCGTCCAGTCCAAGCGTAAAGCTTGATGGTTCACCATGTATTGGAAACATGTACACCTTCAGCGGATCACCTGTATGGAAGAACCAGAGTTCGTCTGAATGAATTCTATGCAGTTTTGAGCGATCTGTTCCTTTAAGCAGATAGTAGATGGCAGTCGCGTAGGAACGCGAACCATTGAAGGGAGTCGCATCATCGAACGCATAAGAATCACTGCTGCGGTAAATTTCTCGGTAGTAGCCGCCTTCAGGATGGCGTCCGAGCTGCAGGTGATCTATCCAGAAATCAGCTTTTTGCATAGAGTTTTTCACGGATTTTTCCTGTTTTCTGCCTTGAAGCATCGGCAAGTTTCTGACGGAACTCAATCAGGGCAGCCATCAATGTCTCGTCGGAAAGAGCAAGGATCTGAATGGCCAGGAGTGCTGCATTACGGGCATTGTCAATGCCGACGGTTGCTACAGGAATACCTGCAGGCATTTGCACGATGGAGTAAAGCGAGTCCTGTCCATTGAGTTTGCTGCTGAATATTGGTACTCCGATAACGGGAAGAACAGTCATGGCAGCCGTTACACCGGGAAGGTGCGCAGCTCCGCCAGCTCCGGCTATAATGACTTTAAGGCCGCGTTCTATGGCTGAAGAGGCATATTGCTCAAGGTCATGTGGTGTTCTGTGTGCCGAAATAACGGAACTCTCGGAGGTAACACCAAACTCATCAAGAACCAGCGCTGCTTCCTTCATGATCTCGAAATCGGAGTCCGAACCCATGAGGATGCCGACAACAGGTATATTTTTGTCTGGAAGGTTTTTAATCATAAAAAAGGATAGTTTGTTGCCGGCTGAGTCGTCTGTTTCCAGGCTAATGATTTATGAAATTCCCGAGTTTTATGTATTTTCACGTGACATGAATTTAAAAAAATAATACTTGTAGAGGAAGATTAACAATGGCAACTAATCTTGCAGTAAAGTACAGTAATCCCGGACCTCGCTACACAAGCTATCCTACCATCCCTTCATGGAGCACCGATGGTGTTACTCAGGAGCAGTGGAAAGATGCGATGGTCAAAGGTTTTAATGACAGCAATGAGACCACCGGAATCAGTCTGTATATTCACATTCCCTACTGTGAGAATCACTGTTACTTCTGCGGTTGCAACGCTCATCGAACCCAGGATCACTCCTATGAGGAGCCCTATCTTGAAGCACTTCTCAAGGAATGGCAGATGTATATCGATGTTTTTCCTGGCAGGCTCAATGTCAAGGAACTGCATATCGGCGGCGGCACACCTACTTTTTTCAGCCCGGAAAATCTCACCAGGCTTATTGATGGTATATGCAGGGACGTCAATAGAATGGACAACTATATGTTCAGCTTCGAAACCAACCCGCGTTCAACATCGAAGGAACATCTTGAAGCGCTTTACAATGTCGGTTTCCGACGCATGAGTTTCGGGATCCAGGATTTCGATCCGGTCGTACAGCAGGAAATCAATCGTATCCAATCATTTGAACTGGTAAAAGAAAAGGTTGATCTTGCCCGGGAGATAGGTTTTACCTCAATTAATTTTGATCTTGTCTATGGTCTTCCCAGGCAGACACTTGCGACCATTACCGATACCATCCGGAAGGTTATGGAGCTCAAGCCTGATCGTCTTGCCTTTTATGCTTATGGACACAACCCCCATATGTATGAAGGTCAGCGGAAGTTCAAGGAGGAGGATCTGCCTGTAGGTGATGTCAAACAGGAGCTCTACGATAAAGGCAGTGCAATGCTTGAATCCATAGGTTATCATGAGATCGGCATGGACCATTTCGCTATCGAAGGGGACGCCTTGTATGTAGCGGCGAAAAACGGGACACTGCACCGCAATTTCATGGGTTATACAGAAAATACAACACAGATGATGCTGGCACTCGGCTCATCTTCAATCAGTGATACCTGGTATGCTTTTGCACAGAATGAGCGTGACGATGCCGACTACATCAAAGCTGTGAATGAAGGACGGTTCCCGTTGCATCGTGGTCATCTGCTGACTGATGAGGATCTTGTGCTTCGCCGTCATATCCTCAATCTGATGTGCAGGCAGGAAACCTCATGGGAAGACCCGAAACTATACTGTGACGAGCTTGATATTGCTCTTTACCGTCTTGAGGATATGGAAAATGATGGTTTGGTTGTTCTGCTTGATAAAGGAGTTCGTGTGACCGAAGTCGGTATACCTTTTCTCAGAAATATCTGCATGGCTTTCGATGCAAGGCTCTGGAACTCTGACAGCCTGTCAAAAGCGTATAATGTCTCACGGGATATCCAGAAAACCTATATTGAGAAAGCCCGCCTGGCTAAAGCTCAGCAGGTTGGCTGATCCAAAGATTCAGTCCAATGAAAAGGGTGATTTCGGTCACCCTTTTTTTATGTCAAATTCAATGAAAAAAAAAATAAAAATAGGCTTTTTGGGTAGTGGCTGGGCAAAAGTCGCACAGGCTCCTGCGTTTTCCCTCATGGAAAATGTAGAGTTGTCAGCGGTGGCAAGCCCTACCGAACTGCATCGTCAGAAGTTCATGAAGATGTTCGATATAGCTAAAGGTTTTGCAGACTGGCACGATCTGCTGAAGTGCGATCTTGATCTTGTGTGCGTTACGACCCCTCCCTTTCTTCATGCTGCCATGGTGACAGGCGTCCTTGAAAGTGGTAAAAGCGTCCTGTGTGAAAAGCCTTTTGCACTCAATATTGAAGATGCAGCAGCCATGGCCAATGTTGCCTCTGCTTCACCCGGTTTTGCGCTTCTCGATCATCAACTGAGATTTCACCCGTCGGTCAGGACTATGAAACAGATGATTGACGGGGGTGAAATTGGCAAAGTTTATGAAGTCCGTACTGTAGTCAATCTTGCCAGCCGCAACAGGCCCGACATGCCCTGGTCATGGTGGTGTGATGCTGCAAAAGGAGGCGGTGCCCTTTATGCGATTGGCTCTCATCTGATTGACATGAACCGTTACCTTATTGGCGAAATAGCTGAAGTCACATGTAGTCTGTCAACAAGTATCCCTTATCGGCCCGATACATCAGGAAAGCCCTGTGCTGTTACTTCAGACGATAATTTCGCCATGATGATGAAGTTTGGGCCCTCTTCCGTTGCGCTTGGAAGTTCGTCACTCATGCACGTTACAACGGTTGGAGCCTATACCTGGTTTTCCTTCGAAGTAGTAGGCAGCCTTAAAACCATCAGGCTTGACGGGGCAGGAAAATTGTGGGAAGTCGCAAACGATACAGCCAAAAGAGGGCGCAGTCTTATTGATGCTCCTCGATGGAAGCAGGTTGAACCGATGCTTCCATGGGATGAACTGGTTCTGCAGGAAAAAATCAGGCACTCATCGCTTGCCGTTCATGGTATTTTTGCAGTCGGATTTGCCTTTCTTGCCCACCGGATAGTCAAGGCGCTTCGTAATCAGGAAAAGACAGTTCACGATGCTGCGGGTTTTCCCGATGGCCTTATGATCCAGAAAGTGCTGAAGGCAGGCATTGACTCCAATCGTCTTCGCAGCTGGGTTAAAATTTAACTCTTGAAAAATGGTACCTTACGGTTTAGATGACAACCCGTAAAAAGATGGAGGTCAATATTTTCAGCCTCTGCTTTTTCTCTGCCGGGCAGTTTATTGCTCTGCAGGGGATGAGTGTACATTGTTGATATTGTATTGAGCAAGGATTAACCTTTTATTGAAAGATTATGGAGTTGCGGAAGACACAGCACCCAGTTTCAATGAAAAAGAACCGTAATTTATTACTTTTTATAGGGTTGTTCCTTATTGCCGCTCCTCTCCTTTCATGGTGGACAGTTATCTCCGCTGATCATCAGATGCGGGAACAACTGCTCCAACAGGTTCGACTGGCAACTCAGGGCATTGATATTGAACAACTGAAAACACTTGAAGGCTCGCCAGCCGACCTTGGAAAACCTGTTTACAGCAAACTTAAGGAACAGCTTGCGAGGGCGAGAAGTGCAGCGTATAAGTGCCGTTTTGTCTATCTTCTCGGCAGGAACAGCAACAGAAAAGTTTATTTTTATGCTGATTCCGAGCCATCGAATTCACCAGACTCTTCTCCTGCCGGTCAGATCTACGATGAGGCTACTGATCTTCTCCAGAAGGTATTCATTATTGGAGAAGCAAATACAGAAGGGCCTGTTCCTGATCGCTGGGGTACGTGGGTCAGTGGCTTTGTTCCTCTTGTTGATTCTCACAACGGCAGGCTCCTGGCGGTATTTGGTATGGATGTCGATGCTTCAGACTGGGTATTCGACATCGCAGCCCGTTCGGCCATACCTATAGGTCTTATGATGCTGATGCTGATTGCCCTGATCAGCGCTTATCTTCTTTCTCGTGGTGTAGAGGCGATGCCCGGCATGGTTCGTCGACGTCTTGTTCCTCCCCTCGGTGCTCTGATTTCAATAATTATTCTCTCATTGGGGATAGTTCTGTGGCAGCAGCATAAGCAGAGAATGAATGAGGCTGTTCATCGCTCTGAAACCGAGATATCCGGTGCATTTCAAAAAAGTCTTGATGGGTCGAAGTATGCTCTTGGCATTATCGTTGAGTCACTCATTCACGACACCGATATAACGGAAGCAATGCTTTCTCGTGATAAAGGAAAGCTTTTATCAACCAGTTCATCACTCTATGAGGGACTTAAGCGTTCTTACGGGATAACACAATTAAATTTTATTGATGCGAAGCGTGTTTCTATCCTGCGTGTGCAAAAACCGACTGACAGTGATGACCGGATTGACAGGTTTACCTTAGGTGAGGCGGAAAGGACTGGAGAGTCTTCAAGCGGGATTGAACTTGGCCAGTTTGGTGCATTTACTCTTTGGATTGATGTACCTGTTGTCGTTAATGGTCGTCTTCTCGGTTACATTGAAATTGGAAAAGATACCGACAACATTCTCAAGGAGCTTAAACTTGAATCAGGACGTGGTCTGGCGCTTTTTATCAACAAGAAAGTTCTTCAGCGATCCGGGTGGGAAGAGGGACAGAAGCTGTCTGGGGGTAATGCGCCATGGGAGCTTTTCAGAAATGATGTACTGGCGTTTTCCTCGTTCGGGCGTTTTCCTAAGGAGTTTAATGCAGTGCTTTCCGCCGCCGATGCTTCGGAAGGTTTAGAGTTCGATCTGGATGGAAGGTCGTGGAAAATCAGTTCCAATCCTCTAAAGGAAGCCTCAGGCAGAGTAGTCGGCAAAATGATTCTGATGCAGGATATTTCTGCATACAAGTGGGCGGCATACCGTCTTGTTGCAATTGCCGGTATTGCCTGCATTGTAATTCTTGCTCTCTTTTTCTCTTTTCTGTTTGTCGTTTTAAGCCGTGTGGACAGGAGCATAAACCGTCGTGAAGAGGAGCTCAGACACAGGTCTGCATTTCAAATGCTGCTTATAGATCTTGCTGTCGGTTTTGTCAATAAGCCACTGAATGATCTCGACAACTCCATAAACAGGGTGCTTGCTCTTATCGGAGAGTTTTCAGGGGTGGACCGTGTCTATCTCTTTAACTATGACTATGAACATGAAACCATGAGCAATACCCATGAGTGGTGTGCCTCAGGGATCCCTGCTGACATTCAGAATCTTCAGGATGTGCCATATAAGGAATTGCTGGAATGGGTTTCCATCCATCGGAGAGGAGAGGTTGTGTATATTCCGGATGTAAAGGGATTAAAGGAAGATAGTGTTTTTCGTACTGGACTTGAGGGTAAAGGGATAAAGTCGCTTATTACCATTCCATTGAATTTTTCCCAAGAGTGTTTCGGCTTTGTCGGGTTCTCTTCTGTTCGAAAGCAGAAAACCTGGGGTGACGAGGAAATTGCCCTGCTTCGGATTCTTTCCGAACTCATTACCAATGCTGAGGTTCGCCACCGTAATGAAACGGCGCTGCTTAATGCACGGTTTATCGCTGAGACGGCCAACCGTGCAAAGAGCGAATTTCTGGCCAATATGAGCCATGAAATCCGGACACCGATGAACGGTGTAATCGGCATGACCGCTCTTCTGCTTGATACCAGCTTGACCAGTGTTCAAAAGGAATATGCCGAGGCTGTTCTCTCAAGTGCGGAGTCTCTGTTGAACCTGCTCAATGATATACTTGATTTTTCAAAAATTGAGGCAGGTAAACTTGATCTTGAAATGCTTGATTTTGACCTGCGCAAGGTCCTTGATGATTTCGCTGCGATCATGGTCCATCGAGCAGGTGAAAAAAAACTCACATTTATCTGTACGCTCTCTCAAGAGGTTATGCCGTTTCTCAGAGGAGATCCCGCTCGACTTTGCCAGGTGCTCAACAATCTTGCAGGTAATGCCATAAAGTTTACACATCAGGGAGAGGTTACAGTATTTGTTGAGAGGGTTTCGAGCAATGATGACGAGGTTTGGCTTCGTTTTTCGGTCAAAGATACAGGTATCGGCATTCCTCAGAAGAAAATTGAAATACTGTTCTCAAGTTTTACCCAGGTTGATGCTTCCACAACTCGCAGGTTCGGGGGGACTGGTTTGGGGTTGGCTATATGTCGTCAGCTTGTTCAGCTTATGGGAGGCGAGATAGGGGTGAAAAGTCTTGAAAACAAAGGGTCGGAGTTCTGGTTTGTTCTTCCTTTCAAAAAACAGAAAGTTCCGTTGAACGTCGGGCAGGATGCCGCAGATGTTGCCGAGGCCGGCAGTAAGTTTCAGCCCCTCCCGCAATGGCGCAAGGATGCTGTTTCCAGAGAATTCAGAATACTCCTTGCTGAGGACAGCAGCGTTAATCAAAAAGTGGTGATAGGTATTCTTCGGAAGCTAAACTATCATATTGATGTTGTTACCAATGGCAGGGAAGTCATCGACGCACTTGCAGGACTGCCCTACGACCTTGTCATCATGGATGTGCAGATGCCGGAAATGGATGGTCTTGAGGCAACCCGAATAATCAGGAACCCGAACTCGGCTGTGCTTAATCACCACGTTCCGGTAATTGCTCTTACCGCTCATGCAATGCAGGGTGATCGTGAGCTTTGCATGCAGGCCGGTATGGACGACTATGTTTCAAAACCTATCGTGCCCTCTCTTCTGCTTGAGACTCTTAATAAATGGCTGTAGCCTTTCCTGCCATTAACTGTTTTGTTCCCATTCGGCAAAAAGCGTATTCAGTTCATTGCATAGCGTATGGTATCCTTCAAGGATCCCGGCAGTTTCCTCCTGGCTTTTTTTATAGAAATCCTCAGTTGCCATCATGGTTTCGAGTGATTCTTTCTTTTGCTCAAGCCGGTTGATTTTCTGTTCGACCTCCTCGATTCTTTTTTTGTCTTTTTTCGCCGCTGCGGTTTTCTTTGTCTGCTCCTTTTCTTTCTCACTGATTTTTAGAGGGGCGCTTTGTTTTTTCTGCCTTTCCGCAGCTTCCTCTTGACGTTCAGCTTCAAGGGCTTTTTCAGCTTTTTCCAGATACTCGGCATAGGTGCCGAGGTAGAGCTGGAGGGAACCGTTTTTGATTTCTACCACCTTGTTGACGAGGCTGTCAAGGAAATAGCGGTCATGGCTGACGATCAGCAGCGTGCCGTCATAGTATTCAAGAGAGTCAATCAGCATCTCTTTTGATCGCATATCCAGATGATTGGTAGGTTCATCCATAATCAGAAGGTTCGATGCCTGAAGAAGAATTTTAGCCAGTGCCACCCTTGATTTTTCTCCCCCCGACAACACCTTGATCTTTTTATTGACGGCATCGCCGCTGAAAAGAAAGCATCCAAGAATATCCCTGACCTTTTTCTGGGCTTCAGATGTCGGGGCAGAATCGACCATTTCCGTATAGATGCTTTTTTCGGGAGAGAGGTTTTCCGTCTGGTGCTGTGCAAAGTAGTTCAGGGAAACATTGTGTCCAATGGTAAGCTTGCCTTCAAAGTCGATCTGTCCGGCCAGAATTTTGCAGAAAGTGGTTTTTCCCGCTCCGTTTGAGCCGACAACAGCAATCCTGTCGCCACGCATCACTTCCAGATCGATATCGTTAAGGACCTGTTTTTTTGTGCCGTCCGGAAGTATATAGGCTTTCTGGATCCCATCAAGACGCATGACTTCACGTCCTGACGGATTTGCCTTTGGAAAACGAAAGGAGATTCTTGAAAGATCTTCTTCCGGCGACTGCATATTCTTTTCCATTTTTTCCATCTGACGCAGCCGGCTCTGTGCCTGTCTGGCTTTGGTCGCCTTATAGCGGAATCTGTCGACAAAAGCCTTCAGTTCCGCCACTTTTTTAACGTCATTTTCATATTTGCCCATCATCAGCTCGTACCGCTCAGCCTTTTCCTTTTCGTAATAGGAGTAGTTGCCTTTGTATTCATTGATCTGCGTGAATGCAATTTCCAGAGTTTTAGTGGTAAGCTTGTCAAGAAAAAAGCGGTCATGCGATACGATGATGTAGCTGTGCTCATAGTTGAGCAGATAATTTTCCAGCCAGCGAAGTGAGTCGATATCAAGGTGGTTCGTCGGTTCATCAAGCAGCAGCAGAGTCGGGTTCTGCAGCAGCAGTTTTGTCAGATGCAGGCGCATTTGCCATCCACCCGAAAAATCCTTGACTTTTTTATGAAAATCTATTTCACTGAACCCGAGTCCACCGAGAACCTTTTCTGCATTAGACTGCATGGTGTAGCCTCCAAGATGGTCAAATTCATGCATCGCATCCGAAAACCGTTCTATGAGCTGGTGGTACGCTTCTCCTTCATAATCCTGATCAGGCAGAGCGAGCTCGTGCTCCATGCGGGTTATTGTATCAGACAGCTCAAAAAGCCTTACGTTTGCCTGAAGGGCATATTGCAGGGCCGTTTTTTCAAGATCAGCATCAAAAGATATTTCCTGTGGAAGATACCCGATCGTGGTTTCAGCCGATTTAAGAAATTGCCCGGTAATAATGAGCGCCGAGTCGGTATTCGGGCCGCTGATAAGGCGCAGGAGAGTTGTTTTTCCAGTACCGTTAAGACCGACAAGACTGACATGGTCTTTGTCTCCTACGCGGAATGAGGAGTTGTTCAGGAGCTCTTTGGTGCCAACACTGAGGGAGAGATTTCTTGCTTCAAGCATGATAGAGAGGACTTATGAAAAGGATCAGCATTGTTGAAAAAATTTTATTCATGGGTGAAAAGATACAATATTTCACCAAAGCTTCACGCTTCTTCATCGTATTGTATAAAACACTCAATACCTTACGGCTATCTTGAATCATATATTGCCATGAAAAACATTGTTATAACCGGGAGTACCAGGGGGATCGGTCTCGGGCTTGCAAAAAAATTCCTTGAAAAAGGCCATGCGGTCATTTTGAACGGAAGCAGTCAGGAAGGTCTTAATGAGGCGCTTCGTAGGTTGAGCCACTATAAAAGTAGAGTTCTTGGAGTCAAAGGAACTGTTGCTGACAGAGATGCTATGGAGCATTTATTTCAGTCTGCAAGTCAACGGTTTGGAAATATTGATATCTGGATTAACAATGCGGGTAAAGGGCATCCTTTGAAAAAAGCATGGGAACTTGATGATATGATGGTCAGGGATATATTGGATGTTAATCTGCGCGGAGTCATTAACGGAACTGTTGTTGCATATCATGGTATGAGCAGGCAGGGCGGAGGTAAAATATTCAATATGGAAGGTCATGGCAGTGGCGGATCGATTATTGACAGAATGAGTATTTACGGAACATCGAAAAGTGCCGTTCACTATTTTACCAAAGCATTTTCGCATGAGGCAAAAGGCAGTGGCGTTCAGATAGGTGTATTGAGGCCGGGGATGGTGATAACCGGAATGCTCATGGATACACTGTCAGGTTCAAATGAGGTTGCCAGGAGAAAATTTTATAATCGCATGGCTGATGATGTAGAGACTGTCTCAGAGTTTCTTGTTGAAAAAATGCTTGCCAGCGTCAGTGAGTATGATTGTATTGATTGGCTGACAAAAAGGAAAGCCCTGTTTCGACTGCTTTTTGGTTCTTTCCGCAACAGGGACTTTTTTACTGAACCGATAGATTTGATGTTCTTTCTGTGAATAGTTGTTGTTTTTATCTGCTGAGCATCATTTCCATGTTGGATAAGTCAAATTTTTATAAATTATTATCGTTATAAACAGCAAGGATTTAGCTGGAAAGTCGTCAAAGATGGGAAGACATGGAAAATGAAGATATTTTCACGAAGAGAAAGGGTCGTTTCGGTATGAGGGCAAAAATCAATCTGTTGGTTGTCTGGGCTTTTCTCATTGCACTCACCCCCCTGCATGCTGAAGAGAGTGTGAGCTGGGAGCAGTGCGTCAGCGAAGCTGTGAAGGCTCATCCGGACCTCTATTCGGCTCTTGCTGTTCTGCAGCAGGCCGAAGCCGATAAAAGCATCACGAAAGGAGCACTATTGCCTCAGCTCAGTTTTGGTGTGAACTCTTCAGAGAGCGGAAGCATTGGAAAAGGAGCAGGGTCATCTTCAGCACTCTCCTATTCGTTATCGGCACAGCAGCTTCTCTATGACGGACAGAAAACGTCAAGCCAGATCGCCAGTAATGCAGAGGCCATCAAGGCGGCTCAATACAATGTTAATGCAGTTTCCGCCAATCTCCGTTTTACCCTCCGTTCAGCATTCACCCAACTGCTCGAGGCACAGGATCTTGTGGGCCTTACTGTTGAGATTGCCGACAGACGGCAGAATAATGTCCGCCTGATCAGTCTGCGCTACCAGGGCGGACGCGAACACATCGGCTCGCTTCGCCAGGCTGAGGCCGATCTTGCTCAGGCGCAGTTTGAAGTCTCCCAGGCTAAACGAGGCCTTATCCTGGCCCAGACAAACCTTGCCTCAGCACTCGGACGTGATACTCATCAACCGCTCAAGGTTCAGGGAACATTCAACGTCAGTGACTTTTCGACCAGCAAACCCGATCTTGCCCTGCTTGTTAAAGACCATCCGCTTTTTCAGCAGCTTGATACCAGAAGCAAAGCTGCACGTTTTGATCTTGATGCTTCCAGAAGTGCTTTTTCACCGCAGCTCTATCTTAACTCTTCGGTTGGTCGAGGTGCTTTTGACCGCCTGCCGACCGATGCGGTGGACTGGAGTGCCGGGGTGACCATATCCGTCCCAATCTATGAAGGTGGCAGTGGCAGGGCAAGGGTTGCCAAAGCAAGAGCATTCCTGAGCCAGCAGAATGCACAGGAAAAGAGCGGGTTTCTTCTCCTCTTCAACGCACTCGAACAAAGCTGGAAGAGTTTTCAGGATGCCCGGCAGCTGGTTGTTGTACAGAAAAAGCAGCTTGAGGCAGCAAACGAGCGCTCTAAAATCTCCAATGCCCAATACTCGAATGGTCTCGTGACCTTTGACGACTGGGTGATTATTGAAAACAATCTGGTGAACGCAAAAAAGAATTTACTCAATGCTGAGGCAGATATGCTGCTTGCCGAGGCTCAATGGATCCAGTCAAAAGGAGGAACGCTTGAAGGTCAGCAGGAATAAACTGGTATGGGGAGTTGTGGTTTCAGTTCTTGTTCTCGGTATAGCAGGATTCTTTGTGTTCAAGGGAAGCCAGCCTGCCGGGAAACAATTTGCTGAAATTCATCCTTCACGAGGGACTATTCGGTTAGTAATCTCGACAACCGGTGCGGTTGAGCCGCAGAACCGTGTTAAAATCCAGTCTTCGGTCGGGGGAAGGATCGAGGAGATTCTTGTTGAGGAAGGCCGGCTGGTGAAGAAGGGAGTTGTGCTTGCCATGCTCAGCTCGACTGAACGTGCTGCGCTGCTTGATGCCGCAAAGCTGCAGGGCAAAAGTGAAGAGAGCTACTGGAACAATGTCTATAAAAAAACGGCAGTCATTGCGCCAATGGACGGTCAGGTTATTGTGCGCAGTGTCGATCCTGGCCAGACGGTGACCACGAGTGATTCACTGTTCGTGCTCTCAGATCGTCTTATTGTCAAGGCGTTCGTCGACGAAACCGATATCGGACGAGTAAAAATCGGGCAGAAGGCGTTGATAGGGCTTGACGCCTATCCTGACATCCGGGTAACCGGAGCTGTTGAGCATATCTACTACGAGTCACATCTGCAGAACAACGTGAACATCTACAATGTCGATATTATTCCTGACCGCATTCCCGATGTGTTCCGTTCAGGCATGAGCGCCAATATCAAAATTATCGTTCAGGAAAAGAGTGGAGCACTCCTGTTGCCGGTCAGCGCTGTTCAGAATAGAAACGGAAAAACTTATGTGCGCCAGAAAAGTGACGATGCTGAAAAAGGAAAGCGGTACCAGCAGGTTGAGACGGGGTTGCAGGATGGAACCAATATCGAGATTCTTGATGGGTTAACTGACAACTCTCTTGTTTTGATGCCTGACACATCTTTTGTGTTACCGAAAAACAAAGCGGGAGCCAACCCATTCTCGCCCCAACAGCAGCGCAGACCGAAACCATGAAAAGCATGCTTGAGCTTGTCGATGTTCACCGGACATACCTGATCGGTGAAAGCACTGTTCATGCCTTGCGCGGTGTTTCCCTTACCATTGAGCAGGGTGAGTTTGTGGCAATCATGGGAGCCTCTGGGTCCGGCAAATCCTCACTGCTGCAGATTCTCGGACTTCTGGACAACCCCGACAAAGGCGAGTACCGGATTTTCGGCAATAATGTCAACACCATGACGGAGGATGAACAGGCTGGTGTGCGCAATAATGTAGCCGGCTTTGTGTTTCAGCAGTTTCATCTGCTCAAGCGGATGGACATTGTCGATAATGTCCGCCTTCCTTATATCTACAGCGGTCTGAAAGGAAACTTTCGTAAGGATGCGATTGAGCGTCTCAAGATGGTTGGTCTTGAACACAGAATTGATCATACACCCAATCAGCTTTCCGGAGGCGAGCAGCAGCGTGTTGCCATAGCAAGGGCACTGGTTCGTGATCCATTGATCATTTTTGCCGATGAACCGACCGGCAATCTTGACACGAAGAATTCCGCCGAGATCATGAAAATTCTGCAAGGACTTCATGCAGAGGGAAAAACCATTCTCATGGTCACGCATGAAACCGATATTGCCAGGTATGCAGAACGTGTCATTACCATGAGGGATGGTGTCATTGTCGCCGATGAGCGCAAACCTGGAAAGGAATCCTCAATTGCCGTTGCAGGAGAGGTGGGGTTTGACATCAATGGAGCAGGAAAAGGGTCATTATGGCAGGATGGCCGCTTTATTGGATTTATAACACAGGCCTTTCAGGCAATTCTTGCCAACAAAATGCGCTCTTTTCTCTCTGTCCTTGGTATTCTTGTAGGGGTTGCGTCGGTGATTGCCATGATGGCACTTGGCGAGGGAGCCAAGGCATCAATGCAGGAACAGCTGAAATCGATGGGATCCAACATGCTCTCGATCAGGGCCGGATCGGCCAAAATCAGGGGCGCTGCCCAGGGAGCAGGTGCTGTCGCCCGCTTTACCTTTGCTGATATTGATGAAATTGCTTCGCTTCATACCCTGGTGAAAAATGCCAGCGGTGTCGTCAACGGAGCTGGACGAATAGTGTATGGAAACAACAACTGGAGCACAAACCTGACCGGGGTTGGCTATGATTATGGTGCGATGCGTGCAGCGATCCCTTCGATCGGGCGATGGTTTACCCCTGAAGAGATTCAGACCCGTGAAAAGGTGGCCATTATCGGAGTGACGGTTGTGAAGGAACTCTTCGGTACCACCAATCCGCTGGGCAAGACCGTTAAAATCAACCGCATTAATTTCACCGTTATCGGTATTGCTCCTGCGAAGGGATTTTCCGGGCCGCAGGACGAGGATGACATTGTGATTATTCCGGTCAACACCGCCATGTACCGTGTGCTTGGCAAAACCTATCTCAGCGGAATTTTTGTTGAAGTAGCCTCTCCTGCCTTGATTGAAAAGACGAAAACTGCAATCAGTGCGCTGATTATCAAACGGCACCGCTTGAAAGAGGGTGACGACTCCTTTAATATCAGGGATATGACTGAAATTCAGCAGATGCTCAGCAGTACGACACAGACCATGAGCCTTCTGCTTGGCTCCATAGCCGCCATCTCTCTGGTTGTCGGAGGCATCGGTATTATGAATATCATGCTGGTTTCCGTAACCGAACGCACACGTGAGATTGGACTGCGCAAGGCCATTGGTGCCAGGAAAAACGATATCATGCTCCAGTTTCTTGTAGAGTCGGTTGGTATGACGGTCAGTGGAGGGTTTATCGGTATTATTCTGGGAATCGGCATCTCCCTCATTCTCTCGTATTTTGCCGGCTGGTCTGTAATCACATCACCCTTATCGGTTGTGCTTGCAACGGCTTTTTCCGCACTTACCGGCATTTTTTTCGGTCTCTGGCCTGCAAAAAAAGCTGCAGCACTGAAACCCGTTGAAGCTCTCAGATACGAATAGAAAGCGTTGAAAAAAAATCCTTGTTTTTACCGCATGATTCCGACAGAAACCGCGTCATACTTTTCGAACACATGTGGAAGGTGCACAATGATCTTATGTTTAAGGGTTCGAAAAAGATGGCAGCAACTGGTCGGGTTTGGTCGTGTGTGTGACTGATGATGATTCAGGGTAGTAAAAATGACTGATGATTGATAGGTTGAAACCTGACACGTTGTTGTTTTGAATAGCGAAGAGGAGCTTTTCCCCTCTTCGCTATTTTAATTTATTACATCCGGAAAACCTGTAACCCGATAATGAGCAGAAACATGAAATAATGCGGCACTGAAATTTAACAGCTTGACAGCTTATTTGAAGGCGACAGACCAAAAAACACCCCGTAGAAGGTCATCGAGGTGTTTTGTATTAATACATTAATAATGGTGTTTCAGGTCAGGATGCGGCCAATGCTTCGTGCACTTTTTTAGCAGCGTCGCGCAGGCCGTTGGCTGAAACAAGATTCAAGCCTGAATCATCAAGCATTTTTTGTGCAATTGGGGCATTGGTTCCTTCGAGCCTTACAATGACCGGGAGGTGAAGCCCTATTTTTCTGGCGGCTTCGATTATGCCACCTGCTACACGGTCGCAGCGAACAATGCCTCCGAAGATGTTGACGAGGATTGCCCTGACGTTTTTGTCGCTCAGAATAATCTTGAATCCTTCTTCAACTGTCTGAGGGCTTGCTGAACCACCCACATCGAGAAAGTTGGCCGGTTTTCCGCCGGCAAGCTGGATCATGTCCATAGTGGCCATTGCCAGCCCTGCACCGTTCACCATACAGCCTACATTGCCGTCAAGGCGGACGTAGTTGAGATTTGATTTTGATGCTTCTACTTCAAAAGGATCTTCTTCGCTGATATCTCTCAGTTCAAGGAAATCTTTATGGCGGAAAAGTGCATTGTCATCAAAATTGATCTTTGCATCCAGGGCCAGTACTTTACCTTCTTTGGTGACTACCAGCGGGTTGATTTCTGCCAGTGCTGCATCAATCGAAGTATATGCCGAATAAAGCGAGGATATAAAGCGGACGGCGTTCCTGAACTGTTCGTCTTTAAGGCCAAGGAAAAATGCGGCTTCCCGTGCCTGAAAATCCTGTATTCCGTAGAGTGGATCAATCTGGATTTTCAGGAGTCTTTCAGGAGTCTCTTCAGCTACCTTCTCAATTTCCATACCGCCTTCAGTCGAAACCATAAGAACATTTCTTGAGGTAGACCGATCAAGGGTGATGCCGACATAAAACTCTTTTTCAATGTTCATACCCTCTTCCACAAGCAGGCGTCTGACCTCTTTGCCTTCGGGTCCGGTCTGGTGGGTGACAAGAGTCTGGCCAATCAGTTCCTGGGCGATATCAAAGGCTTCCTCAGGTGATTTTGCCAGCTTTACCCCACCGGCCTTTCCTCTGCCACCTGCATGAATCTGGGCTTTAACAACGACAACAGGGCTGTTCTGTTCGCTAAAAAGTTGTTCAGCCGCCTGTTTAGCTTCTTCAGGCGAATATGCTACAATTCCTTTTGGTACGGCAACCCCGAATTTTCTCAGGATATCCTTGCCTTGATATTCATGAATGTTCATATTGTTTGGTCTTGGTTAACGGGCAACAGTTTTTAAATATAATGCATGAAAAACGGGAATTGCGCAAAGAGCACATTATAATGAAAATTAGGATTATGATAAAGTAATGGAGCACCAGCTCAACAATATTTATTTTAATTATTATGATGGAAGTTAAGTATTGCATGGAGCTTGCTTTCCGTGAAGCAATAAAAGCTTTTGAACGAAAGGAGGTTCCTGTTGGTGCGGTTGTTCTTGACAGTGATGGTCACATTATCGGGAAAGGGTATAACCAGGTGGAAGCGCTATGCGATGCTACAGCTCATGCAGAAATGATTGCGTTGACTTCGGCAATGGCAACGGCTGGAAGCAAGTATCTCAATGATTGTACACTTGCTGTTACCCTGGAGCCATGCCCGATGTGTGCCGGAGCCATAGTCAATGCAAAGGTGGGGAGGCTTGTTTTCGGTGCTTATGATCCAAAAATGGGAGCCTCAGGGACAGTTATAAATGTTACGGGGTGCAGGCAGCTCAATCATCAGCCAGAGGTTTACGGGGGCATTATGGAGAACAAATGCCGGAGTCTGCTTCAGGATTTTTTCAGGGAGCTTCGGCAAAGCCGTAAGTGATAGTGAAAATAAGTCCTATAGGTCTTCTATGACCTATAGGAACTATTCTTCGCTTTGCTTAGTCGTTATGTTTTCCCTGATAATCTGTTTCAAAGAGCTTGCAAGGTGGGAAACAATATCCTGAGCCATACCGGCTCCTGTTGATGGAGGCGGTATGGTGTCGAGGCTATCCATGCCGGCGTTTTTGACTGCCTTGCTGATGGTGACTGACAGAATCGGGTTGCACTCCCTGACGATCTCTTTCAGCATGAATGATGCTTCAAACATGCTTTGTTTAATAATTTCCTTTTTGTCTTTTTCCGTCATGACCTGGCACTGGCGGGTTGCGATAATGCCGGCAAGGCAGGTGAGATAGGTGTTGGTTGAGCCTGCAAGAAAAAGATTGAGAAAAAACGGGGTCAGCAGATTTCCTCCCGGCAGCAGTGACGAGAGGGTATTGCTGAACGATGATTGTATAATCGGTTTGATGTGGGCTGGTATATCCTCCTTTCTGAAATCGGAAAGCGGCAGACATGCATATACGGAGCGAACAAGTCCGAAGAACTCTCTCAGATACTGCTCACGGTTGTGGATGGTGTAGATATTCCATATTACTTTGACGTTGTTCAGCAGGGAAGTGGTTGTGCCGTAGGAAGTATTCTGGGCAAAAGCTCCTACAAAAAAGTTTTTTGTGGCTATCTGCTTGGTGATGTTGAGTGAGTCAACCTCGAGAAATTTGAGGTTGGTACTTACCCAGCGCTGATCCTTCTGCTGTTTTGATCCATCCGGATGCATGGAGTGTACCGGCAGTTTTTCAGCAAGCCAGGCGGTATAAACCACCATTTCACTGGATTTTTCATGTTCCGGTAAGAGTGGAGTTTTCGGAACTGAAAAAAAACGGCTGCCAGTGTAAAGAGCGGCGAGCATAACTCCAGAGCTCAAAAAAAGGAAAACCATCCCTGCATAAGGGTTCAACGAATCAAGGAGCCTGGCTGCAGCATGTAACTGATTGATGATGATGACGATCAAGAGGAGCAAGGCCGCTATAAGTGCGGTATACAAAAATGAAGTGGCTTTTCTTTTCATATCGGCAGTATTTTGTGACGGGGTTTAGCCATCAGAAAAGAAGTTCGTTTCCCGTAAGGTACTCTTTTTTCCTGCCGTAAAATCCCCTATGAAATAGTTTCCGGTTTCGGGAGTTTTATAGAGTGGTCACGGCTGAACTGATAATCAAGGAAAATATCTTCGGCTGATGGAAGCTGCCATTTTCCGTTTGCAAGTCTGTTTGTGGTTTCCTTGAGCCGGTATGTTGTCTGGCCGCATGTCCAGCAGTCGTAATTAGCCATGCCGGTACAGAGACATGTCTTCTCTTTGATAACAAGCGGTTCTCCAGGTTTTCTCGCAGCAAGGGCCTGGTAATACTCTTCGATATAGGTGCATGATCCGCCGTTTTCAAGAAGATAGCCAAGTCCTTCGCAGTTTGGCTTTATTGCATAGCGCAAGGTTGGCGATTCAGTGAGCATCCGCATTGGATAGCCAGTGGTTGAAGCCATATTGACAACAATATCCTCTTCACGTGCATTGATATAGTGCTGCTTCACTTCAGATGGCAGACCGGCTTCTTTACTGATGGTGAAGCGTGTAGCAACCTGGACGCCTGCAGCTCCCATTTTCAGATAATCAACAGCATCAGTCCCTGTAAAAATTCCTCCTGCTGGAATTACCGGAATGTTCAGATTTTCTTTTTTCAAAAAAGCGAGAACTTCGGTGAAGATGGTCTGAAGATCAACTTTCTGCCAGTCGTCTGGCCCGAAGCCAAGGTGGCCGCCTGCAAGCGGTCCCTCCACAACAATGTAGTCGGGCAGACGATCAAGGCGTACTGCCCGTTTCAGAAAAATTGAAAGTGCCCTGACTGAAGAGATGATAATGCCGATTTTAACATCTCGAAATCTCGGGTGTGCCTGAATAAGATCAAGAGTGCGGAGGTTGAGGCCGGCAGCAAGGGTCAACCCGTCAATTCCACCATCCATGGCAGCACAAAGCCTTACTTTCAGGGTTTCGATGCCGTTGTTCATGGTGAGTTTTTCCATGCAGTTCAGGAAAATCGATCCTTTACCGGTCTTTTGGGAGACTGTATATTCGATATACTTCTTTTGTGCTTCCGCCAGCTCTTCCAGGTCAAACAGGATTGCGGATTTATCAGGGTTGCTGCTGTATGCTGCGTACTTTTTCCTTTTCCGACTGACATAGGATGTTTTGAATATTCTGTCGCAGACATAACCGATCAAGGCATCGGAAATATGACCTATTCCGCCGAGTTTTTCGGCTGCCAGAGCAAGTTCGGTTGTTGAGATATTAACTCCCATGCCGCCGATAATGATAGGTACATATTCTTTTCCGCCTATTTGTAACCTGAAATTGTCTACGTTCATTGTCTTTTTATCAGTATAAGAGCATTTACAGACCATCATGACGACTGAGTGATGGTGCCTTGAAACAAAGCCGTGGGTGTCCTTCGCCAAAAATTACTTAAGATATCATATTTCAATTTATAAATCTATAGGCAATTCTTAGAAAAAAGCCATGCTGTACAACTCTCTGGAGCTTTCTTAAAGTGAACATTTTAGGTAAGGATTGATTGAAGTTTGAGAAAAGGTGTGGAGAATATTAAATTGCAGGCCAGCTATAGGGGGCAAAATATTTCAGAAATAAAAAAAATCCGGAAAAAGGGGATCATAACTATGATAAAACTGGTCTTGTTGCGGCATGGAGAGAGTCAATGGAACCGTGAAAATCGCTTTACTGGATGGTATGATGTTGACTTGAGCGAGCAAGGCAGGAAAGAGGCTGCATACGCTGGTACACTCCTTAAGGAAGAAGGGTTTGTTTTTGACCTTGCTTTTACTTCTGTTCTGAAACGTGCTATCAGGACGTTGTGGAGTGTTCTTGATGAAATGGATTTGATGTGGATCCCTGTTTCGAAAAGCTGGCGGCTTAATGAGCGCCATTATGGTGCCCTTCAGGGACTCAACAAGTCTGAAACTTCTCAGAAATATGGTGAAGAACAGGTGCTTGTATGGCGTAGAAGCTATGATACTCCGCCGCCCGTGCTTGAGAAAAATGATGAGCGCTACCCCGGTGCAGATCCACGCTATGCAGACCTTGCCGAAACGGAGATACCACTTAGTGAATGTCTCAAGGATACTGTTGAAAGGTTTCTCCCGCTTTGGCATCAAACGATAGCGCCTGAAATCCGTAAAGGAAAGAAGGTCATTATTGCAGCTCACGGAAACTCTTTACGCGCATTGGTTAAATATCTTGATAATATTTCCGAAGATGATATCGTTGGCGTCAACATACCCACGGGTATTCCGTTGGTCTATGAGCTTGATGATAATCTCAAAGCTGTAAGAAGTTATTACCTTGGCGATCAGGATGCCTTGAAGAAGGCTGTTGACGCAGTTGCCAGCCAGGGAAAAGCATAGTCCGGCAGAGGGAATGCGTCTTTAGGTGGTTTTGTTAAAAAACTTTTATATTCTGCACTTTGATCTGTCGGTTGCCTTTTTTTTGAAACTGTTTGAAAAGTTGTGCCTGAAAATATGAACGTTACCTTAAATGCGGGGCTCTATGATCCTCAGTTTGAGCATGATGCCTGCGGTGTAGGGTTTGTTGCCCATATCAAAGGCATCAAATCCCATGACATTGTAGAGCAGGGCTTGAAAATAAATGAAAATCTGAAACATCGCGGAGCCTGCGGATGTGAAAAGAATACCGGTGATGGAGCTGGTATTCTTCTTCAGATACCGGACAAGTTTCTTCGCAAAGCATGTGCAGAAAGAAACATCGAACTTCCCCTGAACAAACAGTATGGCGTAGGAATGCTTTTCCTGCCTCCGGATATATCACAGAGACGTGCTATTGAAGATATCTGTCGTTTGATGATTCAGGCTGAAGGTCAGAAATTTCTCGGTTTCAGAAAAGTGCCGACCTGCAACGATACCCTCGGTAAAACAGCACGATCTGAAGAGCCTGTTGTCAAGCAGCTTTTTGTGGGTTGGGGAAAAGATATAGTTTCTGAACTTGAATTCGAAAGGAAGCTTTATATCATCCGTCGCCGCATCACAAAACGGGTAAAATATACAGCAGGTCTGCTCGGCAGCAGCTATTTCTATATTTCAAGTCTTTCCGGCAGGACTGTTATTTATAAAGGCATGCTTCTTCCCCAGCAGGTAGGAGAGTTTTATCCTGAATTGCATGATCCTGATATGGAAAGTGCCATTGCCATGGTACATTCCCGCTTCAGTACGAATACTTTCCCGAGCTGGGATCGGGCGCATCCATACAGGTATCTCAGTCATAATGGAGAGATCAATACGCTCAGGGGCAACGTCAACTGGATGAATGCAAGGGAGAAGACCATCCAGTCAGAGGTGTTCGGTGATGCCCTTGAAGATATTAAACCGGTTATCCTTGAGGATGGCAGTGATTCGGCCATTCTCGACAATACATTTGAATTTCTCGTTCTTTCAGGTCGTTCGTTGGCTCATGCAGCGATGATGATTATTCCAGAACCATGGGCAGGCAACACTGCGATGTCTGCGAAGAAAAAAGCCTTCTACGAGTTTCACAGCTGTCTCATGGAACCGTGGGACGGGCCTGCTTCAGTAACCTTTACTGATGGGGCTCAGATTGGCGCCGTTCTTGATCGCAATGGACTTCGTCCTTCTCGTTACTATATCACGAAGGATGATCTTGTCATTATGGCATCAGAGGTCGGAGTGCTTGATATTGCACCGGAACGGATTCTCAAAAAGGACCGTCTTCAGCCCGGCAAAATGTTTCTGGTCGATACTGTTGAAGGGCGTATCATTTCCGATGAGGAGATCAAGCAGACCATAGCCGGTGAACAGCCTTATGGAGAATGGATTGACCGGAATATGATTGATCTGGAGGCACTGGAAGATCACCCTCAGCTTAAAAACCCTGATGAGGATAAGTACAGTCTCACCGCACGCCAGAAAGTTTTCGGCTATACTCAGGAAGATATCTACCTGCAGATAAAGACGATGAGCGAGAAAGGGGTTGAGCTGGTTGGGTCGATGGGTAACGATACCCCTTTGGCGGTACTTTCAAATAAATCGAAGTTGTTGTACGACTATTTCAAGCAGCTTTTTGCCCAGGTGACCAATCCGCCGATTGATTCACTCAGGGAGGAGCTTATAACATCAACAACGGTCATGCTCGGCACCGAAGGCCAGTTGCTTGAGCCTTCCGAGGTGAATTGCCGCAGAATCAGGTTGCCCCATCCGATTTTAACCAATCAGTACCTTGAAAAAATCCGTGGGATTGAACAACCCGGCTTCAGAGCGGTTACTCTTCCGATATTTTACGACGTCTCGCAAGGCGGCAAGGGGATTGAAGCTGCCATGCAGGATCTTTACCGCCACGCTGAACAGGCGGCAAGCAAGGGAGTGAATATTATTATTCTTTCCGACAAGGGGGAGATTGAAAAAGACCGTGCACCGATTCCGGCTCTGCTTGCTGTTTCAGGCCTGCACAACTTCCTTATCAATGCAGGTATAAGGACAAAGATCGGTCTTGTGCTTGAATCGGCTGAACCAAGGGCTGTGCATCACTTTGCCATGTTGATCAGTTATGGCGCAGGTGCCGTCAATCCTTACATGGCTTTTGAAACAATTCATTCTCTCGTTGCATCGGGCCAGATAAAACTGGATGAGAAGGGTGCCGTAAAAAATTATATCAAGGCTGCCGTCAAGGGTGTTGTAAAAACTATGGCGAAAATGGGTATTTCAACAATCCAGAGTTACCGAGGTTCCCAGATATTTGAGGCTGTCGGTCTCAATACCCAGCTTGTTGACGCCTATTTTACCCGGACGCCGACCCGTATCGAGGGCATTGGCATTGATATAGTGGCTGAAGAGGTTCGCAAACGCCATGAATCGGTCTTTCCTCCTACGGGCAACAAGGTTAATCGCGGCCTTGAAGCCGGAGGTGAAAGAAAATGGCGCTACAACGGCGAATATCATCTGTTCAGCCCTGAGGCAATCCATGTTCTGCAGCACTCATGCAGAACGGCCAATTACGAGCTGTTTAAAAAATATGAGAACCTTATAGACGACCAGAGCGAGCATTTTTGTACAATCCGCGGCTTGATGGATATCAGGTTCAGTAAGCATCCGGTGCCGCTTGAGGAGGTTGAACCGGTTGAAGCCATTCTGAAGAGATTCAAAACCGGTGCGATGTCTTATGGATCCATCAGTCAGGAGGCTCATGAAACTCTTGCCATTGCAATGAACAGGCTTGGAGGAAGGAGTAATACCGGTGAAGGCGGCGAAGATCCTGAACGCTTCAAAAGGGATGCCAACGGCGATTCGAGAATGTCGGCCATCAAGCAGGTTGCTTCCGGGAGATTCGGTGTGACCAGTGAATATCTTGCCAGTGCCAATGAGATCCAGATCAAGATGGCTCAGGGCGCAAAACCAGGGGAAGGCGGTCAGCTTCCAGGCTCTAAAGTCTATCCATGGGTGGCTAAGGTTCGTCATTCAACCCCTGGTGTCGGGTTGATTTCGCCACCGCCCCATCATGATATCTATTCAATCGAGGATCTTGCCCAGCTTATACATGACCTCAAAAATGCGAACCATACAGCGCGCATCAACGTCAAGCTTGTTTCCACTGTTGGTGTGGGCACTATTGCTGCAGGTGTTGCAAAGGCGCATGCTGATGTAGTGCTTATCAGCGGTCATGATGGTGGAACCGGCGCGTCGCCGGTTTCGAGTATCATGCATGCGGGCATGCCGTGGGAACTCGGTCTTGCTGAAGCGCATCAGACTCTTGTCCTCAACAACCTGCGCAGCAGGATTGTTGTGGAGGCGGATGGTCAGCTGAAAACAGCAAGGGATATTGTTATTGCAGCCATGCTTGGTGCTGAGGAGTTCGGTTTTGCGACAACCACTCTGGTGGTCATGGGCTGTATTATGATGCGCTGTTGTCAGGACGATTCCTGTCCGGTTGGTGTCGCCACCCAGAATCCCGAGCTTCGCAGGCATTTCAAAGGCAAACCGGAGCATGTTGAAAACTTCATGCGCTTTCTGGCCGAAGGAGTGAGAGAGTATATGTCCCGTCTCGGTGTTCGTACAATTAATGAGCTTGTCGGCCACACTGAACTGCTCTCCATGAAGAAATCGATCAATCACTGGAAAGCTCAAGGCATCGATCTTTCCAAGATTCTTTACAAGGCAGAGGCTGACGAACAGGAAACCCGATACTGTACCATTGAACAGGAGCATGGACTTGACGAAAGTCTTGACCGTACCATGCTGCTCTCTATTTGCGAGCCGGCAATCAAAAGAAAGGAAAAGGTTTTCAGTACGCTTACGATCAGGAACACCAACAGGGTTGTCGGTACGCTCGTTGGCTATGAGGTTACTAAAGCGTATGGTTCTGCCGGACTGCCTGATGACACGATCCATCTGAAATTTTCCGGTTCTGCCGGGCAGAGTTTTGGTGCATTTATACCCAGCGGCATGACACTCGAACTTGAAGGTGATGCAAACGACTATGTGGGCAAAGGACTTTCCGGCGGTCGGATTGTTGTCTATCCCTCAACAGGCTCTTCTTTTGTGCCGGAAGAGAACATTATTATCGGAAATGTCGGTTTTTACGGAGCAACTTCCGGAGAAGCCTTTATCAGAGGAATGGCTGGAGAGCGCTTTTGTGTCCGTAACAGCGGTCTGAATGCTGTTGTTGAGGCTATCGGTGATCATGGCTGCGAATATATGACCGGCGGAACCGTGATTATTCTCGGAAAAACCGGACGCAACTTTGCTGCCGGCATGTCAGGAGGAATAGCTTATGTCTATGATGTGGACGGCACGTTTGCCGAAAACTGCAACCGTGAGATGGTTGGCCTCTACTCGGTTGATGATCCGATGGAGCTTGCAGGGCTTCAGTCTATGATTGAAAGGCATGTCGAGTATACCGGAAGTGAACTTGGTCAGGCAATTCTTGACGACAGGGATGTTCTCCGTCAGCGCTTTGTCAAAGTGATATCGCATGATTATCAGAGGGCACTTGATGCGATGGCAGAAGTTGAGGCGGCAGGGATCACCGGAGATGAAGCCGTTATGGCATCATTTGAGAAAAATGTTCATGATCCTGCACGTGTTTCAGGGAATTGATATCGAAAAAGGGCGGTACAGTCCTGTCTTGAAAAGATTAAATTATTGATATGGGCAAAGTTAAAGGTTTCATGGAGTACCAGAGAGCATTGCCTGCTGACAGGGAGCCTCTGGAGAGAATAAGAGATTGGCAGGAGTTCCATAAGGAGATGCCCGCAGCGGATCTGCAGCAGCAGGGTGCGCGCTGTATGGATTGCGGCACACCATACTGCCATACAGGGTTTATGCTGAGCGGGATGACAAGCGGCTGCCCGATTCACAATCTTATTCCCGAATGGAATGACTATGTTTATAAAGGGTTCTGGCATGAGGCTTATGACCGGTTGATGAAAACCAATAATTTTCCTGAGTTTACAGGAAGAGTCTGTCCTGCTCCATGCGAGGGTTCCTGCGTTCTTGGAATTATCGAGCCACCGGTCACCATCAAGAACATAGAGTACTCGATTATTGAGCATGCGTTTTCTCAAGGATGGGTAGTACCGAAAACAATTGCCTATAGAACAGGGAAAAGGGTTGCTGTTATTGGATCGGGTCCTTCCGGACTTGCCTGTGCTGACCAGCTTAACAAGGCCGGTCACAGCGTGACGGTTTTCGAACGGGATGAGCGTCTAGGGGGCCTCATGATGTTTGGAATTCCAAACATGAAACTTGACAAGAAGCTGGTGGTTGAGCGCCGTATTGATCTTATGAGACAGGAAGGCGTTATTTTCATGGAAAGTACCGAGGTTGGTATTGATTACCCTGCCGATAAGCTTCTCGAAGAGTTTGATGCAGTGGTGCTCTGTACAGGTGCAACAAAACCCCGAGACCTTTTCGCTGAAGGCCGCGAATTTCCGGGTATCCATTTTGCCATGGATTTTCTGCGTTCAAGTACTCAGGCTTTGCTGACAGAGAGTGCCCCGGTTCTTTCAGCCGAAGGTAAAAATGTGGTTGTTATCGGCGGCGGCGATACCGGTACAGACTGTGTCGCCACGTCGTTGCGCCAGGGATGCAGAAGCGTCATACAGCTCGAGATTCTGCCGAAACCTCCTTCTGAACGTCAGTTCGATAATCCCTGGCCCGAATGGCCAAAAACATTTAAGGTAGATTACGGACAGGAGGAAGCAGCGATTGTACAGGGTGATGATCCGAGAAAGTATTCCATGATGACCAAAAAGTTTCTTGCAGACGAAAAGGGCGCCCTGATGGCTGTTGAGGTTTCAAAGGTGGAGTGGGTTAAAGCTGATGGACGATATTCGCCTCTTCCGGTAGCAGGTACTGAACAGATTATTCCTGCCGAGCTTGTCCTGCTTGCCATGGGCTTTATCGGGCCCGATGAGCATCTTCTGCAGCAGCTTCAGGTTGTACAGGATGAGCGCTCAAATATCAAGTCAACTGATAAAAATAAATATCTTACCAGCCGCGAACGCATCTTTGCTGCCGGCGATGCCCGCCGTGGACAGAGTCTCGTGGTATGGGCCATTCATGAGGGGAGATCCGCCGCTCGTGAGTGTGATCGGTTTTTAATGGGAGAAACAAGTCTGCCCTAAACGATTGAGGCGGCTCATGTGTTATAAGGCGTACCTTGATTGCATACCTTAATTGCGTACATTAATTGAATATCTTTTTAATCAAGTTGGCTTATGGAACAGCAAAAACTCAGGGAGCTCCTCGAAACGCTGCATCAGGAGCTCGAACAGGTTGATTCCGTCGATAAAAACACGGTGGAGGTTTTAACGAACCTCAGAGAGGATATAAGCAAACTGGTTACTGAGGACGTTGGCGCTATGCATGAGAACGAATCTCTTATGGAGCGCATGAGAGAGGCTGTTGATCACTTTGAGGCCGGCCATCCCAAACTGAGTATGACCATTCAGCATGTGCTGGATAGTCTGGCAAATATGGGATTTTAAAGAACAGCACTATTAACATTTTGAAGGCTCGAGTGTTTCATGATACGAGAAAAAGAAACGGGAAAAGGTAAAGCCAGAGGTGGCAACGGGAACAGTAATGATCAGGTGTTCTGTTCATTTTGTGGCAGAAGTGCTCAGGAGTCCACGAGTATGGTTGCCGGGCCGAGAGCATTTATCTGTGACCGTTGCATTAAAACATCCTATGAGATTCTGCGCAAGGAGCTCAGCGCGATACAGCAGCCGGAGCGACCTTCAGAAAAACCGTTTCAGCCGCGCCTGGTCAGTCCGAAAGCCATCATGGACTCCCTTGACCAGTATGTTGTCGGTCAGGAAATAGCCAAAAAGTCGCTTTCGGTAGCGGTTTACAATCATTATAAAAGGATCGAATCACAGGAATGGACGCGCGATGAGGATGGCGTTGTTATTGAAAAGAGCAATATTCTTCTTATCGGGCCTACCGGTACAGGAAAAACTCTTCTTGCCCAGACGCTCGCCAATCTGCTTGAAGTTCCGTTTTCCATTGTTGACGCTACGTCGTTGACTGAAGCCGGCTACGTGGGAGACGATGTTGAAACCATTCTTGCCCGTCTGCTTCATGCTTCTGATTTTAATCTTGAGCGTGCTGAGCGCGGCATTATCTATGTTGACGAGATTGATAAAATTGCCCGCAAATCCGCCAATGTCTCCATTACCCGCGATGTTTCCGGCGAGGGAGTCCAGCAGGCTCTCCTGAAGATTCTTGAAGGTGCTGTTGTTGGTGTTCCTCCTAAAGGTGGCCGTAAGCATCCTGAACAGCAGTTGATCAACATCAATACCAAAAACATTCTCTTTATATGCGGTGGTGCTTTTGAAGGTCTTGATCGTCTTATTGCCCGAAGAGTCTCAAAATCGTCGATGGGCTTTGGTGCAAAGGTGAAGCATGGTCAGACTGGCTACGATCCTGAAATCCTCAAGCTTGTCATGCAGGACGACCTGCATGAGTATGGGCTGATACCTGAGTTCATCGGTCGCCTGCCGGTCATTTCCACCCTTGATATGCTTGATGAGAAGGCATTGCGCAACATTCTTGTTGAACCTAAAAACGCCATTACCAGGCAGTACAAGAAACTGTTTGAAATGGACGGGGTGGAGCTTGAGTTTACCGACGAAGCTCTCGACAAAGTTGTCGGAATTGCCATCGAGCGAGGAACAGGGGCCAGGGCATTGCGCTCTGTGCTTGAAAATGTGATGATCGACATAATGTTTGAACTGCCTTCGATGAAAGGTATCCATAAATGCGTTATTACGGCCGACACCATCGATAAAAAGGCTGGACCGGAATATTTGAACGGCACAAGGAAGCAGAAAAAAACCGCATAAAGTGCAAAACAGGGGCTTCCTCCCTTTGCATATTATAAATGATATTCTATATTTCGACCCGTTCGAATGGGACGATTAGCTCAGTTGGTTAGAGCGCTACATTGACACTGTAGAGGTCAGTGGTTCGAATCCACTATCGTCCACCCACACACACCTGAAGGCCTGCAAAGAAACGACGTTGCGGGCTTTTTTTATTCCCCCTTCACAACTTGCGCATGTTCTCTGGGAACGCCGAGCCCCGGCTCGGCACAAAGAACGGATAACGAGCAGAGCATTGCACAGCAGGACTTCGTCTGCCTGGAAAGTAATATAGCTGTCAGTATGATATTTTTGCTCTACTATCGCCCACCCTACACCTCAAAGCTTGCGAACAGCAGGCTTTTTCATTTCTTCGAAAATCTCTTGTCAGGGAAAAACCGGGCATTCCCTGCTTGTCGGTGTGATCCTGCATGTGCTCTATGCCGAAGAGGATAAAAGCCTCAGTGGTGTTTACGATACCCTGAAATTCATGCTCACCTTTTCTCACCTGAAAGAGGGTGCCCATCCGGTTGTGGCTGCCTGTGCAAGGGAGATGCTCAACAAGACGGAAAACGAACTCTCGGCATCAGATTTCACCATTCGTGATCTGATGAACAGTGAGCATCCGGTAAGCCTCTACCTTGTTGTTCCTCCAATTGATATTGAACGAACAAAACCGCTGATGCGGCTTGTTCTGAACCAGCTCGGGAGGCGACTGACCGAAAAGATCGAGTATGGAAAGGGCAAGAAACATTACCAGCACCGGTTGCTGATGATGCTCGATGAGTTTCCCAGTCTTGGACGGCTTGGCTTTTTTGAATCGGAACTGGCCTATATGGCCGGATACGGCATCAATTGCGTCATGATTGCCCAGTCACTGAACCAGATCGAAATGGCTTACGGCCCAAATAATTCGATTCTCGATAACTCACATGTACGGATCACCTACGGTGCTCTTGATGAACGGACGGCCAAACGGATTTCCGATCTTCTCGGGCAGGCCACAGAAAAACGGCTGCAGATGAACTTTGCCGGCAACAGGCTTTCACCCTGGCTTGGCCATATCATGGAAAGTGAGCAGGAAACTCCGAGGCCGTTACTCACGCCCGGTGAAATTCTCCAGTTGCCGGGTGACGATGCTTTGGTGATGATCGGCGGATTGCCTCCCTACCGGGCAAAAAAACTCATGTACTATCAGGACGAACGCTTCAGGGAGAGGGCCTGGCTTCCAGCTCCGGATGATCCGGATGAGCAGTACGCAGAACTTCTCAAAAAAGGGGAGTGTAATTCATGGTTCGACCCGGCAGCCTGCAAGGTTCAACGGGCAGACGTTCCTTCAGGGGAGGTATGCTGGAACAGTGCCGCTGAATCCGGAACAGTGCTGCCTGATGAAGAAGGGTCAACCGAGGATCGTGCTTTCCTTCATCGGGATGATCCGGATGATTTCTCTCATGAAGAGAGCATTCCTGAAAACACGCTTGCTGTAGAGGATGCCGTCATCAACCGGAATGGGAGTCAATTCGGACGGTCGCCCATTATCGATTTAAGCAGAACACCACAAGGAGGTCATTTACCATTATGAAACGCAAGAACATTCACCCCTACCTCTCTCCGGAACTCTATGCCCAGTTCAAGGCATACTGCAAGAGAATCAATGCAACGGAAAGCAGCGTCATTGGATCAGCGCTGAAAGAGTATTTTGATGATTCCAGCGATATGAAGCTGTTGTTGCGAAGGCTTGACAGGCTTGGCCGTCATGCAACTCGGCTGGAACGGGATATCAATGCCATTGCCGAAGCGTTCGCTGTTTTTATGCAGCTCTGGTTTTCCCATACCCCGAGTATCGGTGAAAATGAAAAAGATGCTGCAAGAAGGGAAGCCTGGAATCAGTACCAGAAATTCGTTGAGTACGTGGCAACCCATATGGCTGGAGGGCACCGGTTCATTGATGACCTGGTGCAGGACACCATAGCCGATGAAGATGAGCTGCATAAGGCGGTCAGTAACAATGCAGATTGATGCTGAGGATGAAAGTTTGCTGAAAATGACGTATATTTACCGATCATCTAACCATTCAGTAACGTAAGAAACTACTGGTTGTAAGCCGTTTTTTATAACGATTCATATAAGCCGTGAATAAAAAGAGATTTATGGTATAAGTGGCTGATAATAAGGATATTAACGGTCTTTTATATGATTTTGAATTTGCGGCTTATATTGATTGGAATTAAAAAGTCTGCGGTAATGGCGGATCCATCAAATTCTTTTTAGAAGAAGCCTTCTGGTGCAGAAAAATAACAAGGAGAAAGCAATTGAATCTACTGAAGATCAGCGTGGCAATCGAGAACCTACTTCTTGACCCAAACAATCCACGCTTTGCGGATATTTCCAATGATGCATTGAATATTGACCGTTTGCGGTTCTCAGAGCCGGCTATTCAGGCTCTTGCCTATGAAAAAATGAACAATCCGAAATTTGACACACTCTCTCTCGCTAACTCAATCGCGACTGTTGGTTTTGTACCTGTTGATAACATTGTTGTCTCAAGAGTAAATGAATCTCAATACTACATAATCGAAGGCAATCGCAGGGCCACTGCGATTAAGTTTCTGTTAAAGCAATATGAGATCGGTCAGACAACTCTTTCAGAGCTAGAAATCGGAAAACTGAGGGTACTTGATGTTCTTCTTGTTGACGAACAAGAAAACCAACTTGAAAACACCGGTATGATCATTCAAGGTATTCGCAACGTCAGTGGTATAAGAGAATGGGATGCCTTTCAAAAGGCCCAGTTCATCAATGATATGATCGAAAAGGGGAAGCAGCCAGGGGAAATATCTCGAACAATTGGAATGACGGTTAAGGAGATAAACCGATATTACCAGACATACAGTGTAATGCTTCAATTCAAGACAGACGAAGAATACGCTGAAAAGTGGAAGCCAAGCTTCTTCAGCTATTTTGACGAAGTACTCAAAAAACCAGCGTTGAAAAGTTATCTGAAATTTAACGATGAGTCCTTCAGGTTTGACAACATTGAGAGCCTCAAACAATTCTATGATTGGATTGTACCCGATGAAGATGGCCAAGTTACTATTACTGATGCTCATCAAGTTAGACGACTGTCCGAGCTTGTTGGTGACAGGGTTGCGATCAGCTATCTCGACGACAGGAACTTCGACAAAGCAGTAAACTACATCAATCACAAGAACTTCAATCAGAACAAAGTATCGGTCACCGAATCCATAAATAAGATTCAAGCAGCAATTTCCGCTTTGAAGAATATGGTAGCAGAAGGACTAGAGAAAGAGTTGAGTGATGAAGATTTCCTCGACTTAAAAAATGGCGTCGAGAGCATGGTGGTCAACATGCGCCGAGTCGAGACACTAAAGAACAATGGATGACGCTATCTTTCTTTCTTTAAGGAGGCGGGCTAACGTTTTTAAGTTTGGAACCGAGAATCTGCTCAATGAGTATTTCCAAGCGCAAGGAAAGAATTCCTTCAAATCAGCTGAACTAGCACAAGGAAACGTGACGAATTTTACTGAGTATGCAACTGAGAAAATTCGTGAGTCCGAAGCTAATAATACAGCATGCATTTTCTCCTCGGTTTCAAAAGACGTCACAACATTTAATGCGAATTTCGACGATGTTCAACAGATCGAAAATAGGCTGCTAAAAATGCACTGGCGAGACTTCGAGTATCTCTCTTCGAGTATTTTGGAAACTGGTTTCGATGCAGTCGATGTACGAACCACGCAATCATCTGGCGACGGGGGGGTCGACTTTGAGGGTAAAATATTAATCGGGTCTTCAGAGGCAAAACTTCGCTATGGCGAAATCGAAGTCTATGGCCAGTCAAAGAAGTATGCAGGAAATGTTGGAATCTATGACATCAAGTCATTTGTAGCATTTGCAAACAGCAAGAAAAGGAACTACGTACATCATCCTCAAATTTTCATGTTCTTTACGACCTCTGAATTTGCCAGCAGTGCGCTCAAGGAAATCGAGGAGAACGGTTTCATTGGTTTGAATCGATCGCAGATTGCACTTTTAATTTACAATCACAGAGATCGTCTTTTGACTAGATCTGAGGTCATTCGTACCCAGGTATTGGGATCCTGAACCCAGAATCTCTAATATCGACATTACCCTATCAATTTCTGCGAAATCGTAGGTCAAACTAGCGTTATGTTTAAGTGTATTTTTCATAAGGAGTAAACATGCAATTTGCCGTTGCTCTTATAGAATATTTGATATCTGGAATTGTCGCGTCAGTCTGGATCACGGCTATTGCCAGAAACTACATTCAGATCCCACTTGCCGATATAAAAGAATACAAAGAAATATTTGTGATAGTTTATTTTCCAATCGCATACATATTGGGCATATACGTTGATACGACGTCATCTTTTTTAATAAGAAGAGCGAAAGAAATTGATGCTGTAGCGAACGATTCAAATAAACCATATGTATGGCTTAGAAACAGGTTTGTGTTTACATATGAATTTATTGCAGGAAAACAAAAATAGATTCTTACGAGCGAAGTGCGGAAATCCTTTCATACTCAATTCCCGATGCAGTCAGAACAATGGAGGCATATGTAAGTCGCGACCGAATTGCTCGCGGCGTGGCATTAAACTCATTCGCAGGTGCAATTACCGCGTTGGTCTATGCTCCATGCGAACTGAAAAATCCAATTTTTTTCGGCTGCATGATAAGCTTCATATACTCTCTTTTCATGTACAAAAGATTGCGCCGTCTTTCATCGCGTTTTAAACAAGTTGCTCTTTCGAAAATGAGTAAAAAACAAGTAGACGCAGATACGCCATTAACCTAACAACTTATCCCAACCGCCCCACTGATAAAGCAAGCGACTTAACTCCAACGTTATGCATTGATAGGAGATAGCAAAATGATAATGGAGTATCTAACTGCAATTCTTGTTTTAATTACCGGAATATACGCTTATCTGACGCACCGTATGGCAATGGCAAGCGAAGCATCCGTTGAGGCGATGAGACTGCAATCCGAATCCATGTTACGGCCCTATATATCAGTATCTCCTTTTATTCGACCGCAGGCTCTTTCCCTATACCTTAGAATAGTAAACACTGGTCGTACTGGAGCCCAGAACCTGCGGCTTGCGCTGGATCGTGATTTTTACCAATGGGGAGAAAATAGGGAGGAGAACAACATTCGGACTCTAAACGCTTTTTCTCTTCCAATTGACAGCTTTCCTCCTGAAACAGAGCTTCTCTTTGCTCTTGGTCAAGCCTGGGTACTATTCGCAGAAAATGCAAATCCCGCAACCACGCCCCTTCAGTTCAATGTAACTGCAAAATATGAGTTCTTCGGTAAAACGGTAGAAGAATTGACCCGTATTGACCTACGACCATACCTCAGATCGGAAGGAGACCACGATCCCATTGTTGAAGAACTTGAGAGGATAAGAAAGGTATTAGAGAAAAAGTAACGCCTAAAACCGGCCAAACACTAAAGCAGCAAACCCCGCAGCAAAGGTCAGGCCTAGTGTGTTATCCATAAACAATGAAGATGACCGTATGCCTGCCTTAAAACATATAAATTAATTACTTGCCGCTCAACGACTTACGAGGATGCTTTTGACGGCTGTTGTTGCGAAGGCTTGACCGGCTTGGGCGTCATGCCACCCGTCTGGAACGTGATATCAATGCCATGGCTGAAGCGTTCGCTGTTTTTTATGCAGCTCTGGTTTGCCCATACGCCAAGTATCGGTGAAAATGAAAAAGATGCAGCAAGAAGGGATGCCTGGAACCAGTACCAGAAATTTGTTGAGTATGTGGCAACCCAGATGGCTGGCGGTCACCGGTTCATTGATCATCTGGTGCAGGATACCATAGCCGATGAAGATGAGCTGCATCAGGCGGCCAGTAACAATGACAATTAATGCTTATCAGGAAAGTTTGCTGAATATGACGTATATTTGCCGATACTCTAACCATTCAGGAGCTTATGGAGCTACGGGTTGTATGCAGCGGTCTTATGCTGATCCATATAAGTCGCTAAGAATAGGGAAATTAACGGCGTTTTATATGATTTTGAATTTGCGTGTTATATTGGTTAGAATTATAAAATCTGCGGTACAGGCGGATCCATCTAATTATTGTTAGCCATCACCATCAACCAAGGAGAAAATATGGCCACCAAGGCGAAGTATTCAATCGGCGACATCGTGAAGCTGAAGTCCGGAGGCCCGGAAATGACTGTTCAAACTCTCCCGACCGTCGGAAATGAATATTACTACTGCCAATGGTTTGCGGGAAAGAAGCTTGAGCAAGGCCGCTTTCCCGCAGATTCCATCGAACTTGTTCAGCCAGAGAACAAGTAATGGAAGCCAAAGAGGTGGCGTCATGGATGCTCGCCCAGATTACCAAACATGGCTGTATCTACCAAGATGACGTCGTTGACCATCTCGTCAAGAGTGCGTCCGAGTCACTGCTCCGCGAGAACAGCGAGGGAAATCTCGTTCTCGGTCGCGCGGTTCTATATTCGTTCATGGCAGTGTCGGAGCCCAGCGTTGTTTGGGTAAAACCGGACAGGTATTGGCGGTGGCGGGTAGATGAGGACGAACCTGGTAGAGAAGCGAGAGGTTAGCGGAGCAATGATGGCTAACATTTTATTTCACGTTTTGCCGTAAGTATATGACAGATCCTTGGTTAACTGCAATCATCGCATACGTCGTAGCAGCAGTCGGGTCGTTCATCCCGACGCTGCTCGCGATATTGCGCGGTGTGACACCGCACGATGGTGGAGCCTCCTTCGATAAGTCACCACACTTCAGCGATGAAGCAAGGACCCGTCTATCTCAGCACTTTTCGCGAATCGCCGGAACTTTAGGCTTTTGGAAAAAACAAGCTGAGATTTTCCGGCGGCTGCACTACTACACGCTGTTCTGGACTGTCCCAGCCACGGTCATCATTCCATTCCTTGTACAAGCGATCGAACCCGGGAACGCGTCGAAATGGATGGTCACACTGGTTTCAGCGCACACTGCGATATTGCTCAGTTTTCACAAAGCCCTCAAAGTGGACTCGAATTTTCGGACTTGGCGCGAAGGTGAATCCAACTTCTACGACTTTTATCGTCGGATGCTTGATCGACCTCACATGTTCGGTGAAAGCGAAGAACAACAGTTAGCAGCCTACTTTGACGCCGTTGAAAACCTCAGGAGCTTCATCCGCAATCGAGAGATTGACAACACACCATCTGTGGAAGAGGCCCAGAAACAGCTTCAAAAGGATCCGCTGACTCGAACAGAGAAAACGGTATAACCAAGCTGTCATCCGGAGCCGACGATCACGCGAGTTTTTTCAATCAGAGTTTGCTGGTGACGGCCCGGTTCCCGCTGTTTGGCCAAGAAGACGAACCCAATGAAAAGGACATCGATCCGCTCAAAATCCGTGAAGCGGCTATTCTCCGCATCTGGTGGTTTTTGAGCATTTTCTGGGTGCAAGACGCGACTCGTTGATGGAAAGTCTGGCGCATGCTTTTGAAAGCAATTTTTGTGAGGGTTCGGCAGGATAGGATGTTACCTCAACCGCCTGGAACGTGCTATCAATGCCATGGCTGAAGCGTTCGCTGTTTTTGTGCAGCTCTGGTTTGCTTTTACGCCAAGCATCGGTGAAAATGAAAAAGATGCAGCAAGAAGGGAGGCCTGGAACCAGTACCAGAAATTCGTTGAGTATGTGGCAACCCAGATGGAAGGGGGGGCATCGGTTCATTGATGATCTGGTGCAGGACACCATAGCCAATGAAGATGAGCTGCATCAGGCGGTCAGTAGCAGTGAAGATTGATGCAACTCAAGTAAGTTTGCTGAATATGACGTATATTTCCCGATGTTCTAACCATTCAGGATCTATTTAATGTTAGTCCTATATAGAGAGATGAAGGATTCGAAGTATCAAATATTTGTTTCATATTCTGGGCACGACAGCTTCGAAGCGGAGTTGCTTCAGTTTGCAATCGAAAAGTCCCTTGGGAATGATATCGTTTCTGCATGGGCTTTTCAGAGAGACCAAAAACGCTCTGAAAAAGAGATTGCGAAAAGCCTTAAAACAAAAGTCAAGGAATCAATAGCAACAATATTTCTGGTATCTCCTACCACATTGGAATCTTGTGCTACTCAATGGATGGAGCTAGCTTATTCAGATGCGTTTGATGTAGAGACATATGTACTTTTACACCATATTTCTTACACTGAGTTAAAAAGTAAAGAAAGTGGAGTCCCTCCGCTTCTTCTGTCTAGTCAGTGTAATGATGCTACTGACTGGAAAAATGTTATTTCTGAGATTGGTCGTTTAATTAAGGAGGAGAGAAGCTGATGGCTGAAAGGATATTTGTGTCCTACTCGCATGAGGATAGGAAATATATAGATGGTCTGAAAGAGATTCTTCAGAAGCATGGAGTAGTAGAAGGTAATGAAATCTCTATTATAGATCCATTTTCTGGGGTATTTTCTGCTGGAGAAAATATTCGGGAAACTATAAAAAAAGAAATTCAGTCAGCGAGCAAAGTCGTAATTATCTATACAAGCAACTCTGACTCTTCCCAGTGGGTTAATTACGAAGTTGGAATGGCAGACGCCCTTAATAAACCAGTAATCGTAGTTGGCACAAGAGGGTCTGGAAAAACAACATTATTGTCATCTTTAAAACACATTCAGCTGATTGAGATAGATGACATGGGCTAACCAACGCATCGAACAGTACCGGCTAATCCAGTGCTTGTTCAACGCTACAAGTCAGCCAGCCTCTCATGCGAAACGTTTAGCGTCTGAAGGGGGGAGAGAAAGCCATGGCGAAAAGAGTGTTCTTCAGTTTTCACTATAAGGATGTTGCAGACTTTCGAGCAAACGTCGTGCGCAATCATTGGATGACAAAGCCGGACAGGGAAATTTGCGGCTATTATGACGCATCCATATGGGAGGCTGCAAAAAAACAGGGAGACAGTGCTCTACAACGACTAATCAATGCCGGACTGGAGCGAACATCGAACACTTGTGTACTAATCGGAAGCCAGACTTACGATCGGCAATGGGTTCGCTACGAACTCCTAAAGAGCTTCAAGAAAGGTAACTACTTGTTTGGAGTGCATATCAACTCAATCAAGTCGAAGCACGGCCAATCAAAAATAAAAGGCCCTAATCCATTGGAATATGTTGGTGTGACTTTCTCTGATTCTGGTCTTACAGCCACGTTGTGGGAGAAAACAGATGGCAAATGGGTCAAGTATGAGAAGATCGACGGTTCTGCTTCCTATCAGGTCGAGGTGGCTCAGAAATATCGAGGCAATGGATATAACCTTGTTAATTTCTTCGAAACTTATGATTGGGTTACCGATGACGGTTTCAACAACTTCGCAAAGTGGGTTGGGTAATGGATAAGTATAGAGAATGTGAACGTTTACCATGATTATAAACATGAACGCGCACATCATCTTCATCATTCCTCCTACTCGCAAGCGTGGTTGTGTGCAAATCTATTTCGTTAGTCCGCTGCGCTGACTCATCAGGTCTATAAAAAATATAAATGTATTGGAGGTCTTATGGCTCGAAAAGTATTTTTCAGCTTTCATTACGATCGAGACGTCCGTCGCGTTGTCCAAGTGCGTAATTCGTGGGTCGTGCGACGGGCTGGTGAAGCACAGCCTTTCTACGACAAGGCTGATTTTGAGGAGGCAAAAAAACGAGCTGGTGGCATCGAGAATTGGATTGAAGAGCAGCTTAAAGGAACATCCGTGACTGTCGTGCTCTTTGGTGCCGAAACTTATGATCGCCAGTGGGTTCGTTATGAGATCAAGCGTAGTTACGAGCTCGGCAAAGGTCTCTTGGCTATCGACATTCACAAAGTCAAGGATCCACAGCTTGGTGTAGACACTCAGGGCAAGAACCCTCTTGATTACTGGACAGTGAAGCATAACGGGCGCGATGTAAAGCTGTCCAATCTCTATCAAACCTACGACTGGGAACGCAACGATGGTTACAACAATATGCCGAACTGGATCGAAGCAGCTGCAAAGGCTGCCGGGCGCTAAGATGTCATGAGCCTGTACGAGTTAGCCATACTAGGCGCTGTCACGCCTCAAGAGCGCGCAGCGCTCACCGCAACCATAGCAGAAATGGTCGGAGAGTTCGGGCTTGCACTTGATGATGAGGTGATCGTTCATGATGGATCATCTATCGCCGGTCGCGATAAGCACGCAGCTTTTGCTGCCGTATATTTCGGTAGTACTGAGCAACTAGATTTGGAAGCGGCGCAGGATCTTGTTCTCTCAAGTGCGCCGGTGATTCCCTCGGTTACTCTTGGAGTGGATTTCAATACAGCTATTCCTGACTTTCTCCAATCTGCTAACGGTTTAGGTCGTCAAGCGGGAGATCTCGATATGTTCGAATTGGCTGCGGCAATGCTCGAATGCGTAGGTTTGCTCCGCGCTCAGCGTCGCGTTTTCGTTAGCTATCGTCGGACGGAGTCGCGGGAAGCAGCAGTGCAACTCCACGATCTTATTTCGGCACGCGGTTTTGATGTTTTTCTCGACACACATGATATTCGCCCCGGAGACGCGTTCCAAGATGTTCTTTGGCACCGCCTAGTTGACTCCGATGTCATGCTTATGCTAGATACACCTAGCTATTTTGACAGTCGGTGGACGCGGCAGGAGATAGGTCGTGCACGAGCAAAGGATATCCAGGTACTTCGCGTCATTTGGCCCAATCAAAAACCTAACAAACTGACCGACCTTTCTGAAACGATCTACTTAGATATTGGGGATCTCGAGGTCCCAGTTGGTCGGATAAAGAAGTTTACCGCAGAGGCGATCGTGCTTCGAGTTGAGCGGCTGAGGAGCCGCAGCATAGCAGCCCGCTATATGTCCATTACTGGCAAGCTGAGAGCCGACGTCGAGAAAATTGGCGGTAGCATTGAGGCGATTGGGGCGCATCGTGCTATAGCGGTACGCCTGCTCGACGATCGGAGGATATGGGCCTATCCTGTCGTTGGAGTGCCTACAGCAGAGATTTTCAATGATGTAGCAGACAAGGCTCGTCATGCTGATCAGAAGGGAGTTCCCATCATCGTATACGACCATCTTGGCATCCGAGATAAATGGAGCGATCACCTTAAGTGGCTGGACATGCACATCTCTGCCGTTCGCGCTATTAAGGTCTCTGAGGCTGGGTGGACGTTAGCGGCATGGGAGGGTTGAGTATGAATGAAGCGATTTTTCTTTCTGCCAGTGTTCCCGATCCGAAACGAGGCCCCGAGTATGCTGAAACAGCCGATACAGTAGCGATTACTGCAGCCGTATCCGCGCTAGTCCACGTTACATTAGGCAGACGTATGCTCGTTTGGGGTGGACACCCGGCCATCACGCCGATGATCTGGATTGTGGCACAGGAAATGGGAGTAGATTACGGCCGCTGGGTCCGTTTATACCAGTCGCGATTCTTCCAGGATGAGTTCCCCGAGGACAACGACCGCTTTCAAAACGTCATTTATTCCCCTGATGTGCCCCATGATCGGGAGGGGAGTCTGCTTCTAATGCGTGAGCAGATGTTTTCTGAAAATAGTTTTGCAGCGGGCGTATTTATCGGTGGAATGGCTGGCATTCTGGAGGAATTTGAGTTGTTCAGCCGTCTTCAGCCGAAGGCTGTGGTTGTGCCGGTCATTTCGACTGGTGGCGCGGTACTTAAGGTTGCTGAGCGACTTAGCGCAGTTGCTCCTGATTTGCTAAATGACCTCGACTACGTGGGCCTCTTCCACCGTCACCTTGGGATTTCTGTTCGCGAAGAGCGTTACCGGAAACCCGAAGATCAGCCTTGCGAAGTCGTAAAGCGTTACTGGAAGCCTCCAGCGACGAAGCCATGATAGTGGAGGATTGAGTTGCTTAGGCTCAAGCTGGAAGTACAGCAAATGCAAGCTCAACAAAGCGACGGAGCCCATGACTTCACCTCAGCTCAGTGTTGGCGTTAGCCCCTCTCGCTTTCAAAGAGCATCAACATTTCACCTCGATATATTCCTCATATCCTTCCCTCACCTGACAAGACACTCGAAGTCATAACACGGACAACGAAACGCTTGTTCGGTACTTGAAGATCGTTCTCCATGCAATCTGATAAGGACATCATCTATTGGCTGTTTTTTTTATCATTTAGCGGGTAAATAGATAAGATTTATCTAAAAAATAGTAAAATATTTTGCGAAACTCGTAAAAAACAGTAACATAATTTCTATTATGTTGAATAAAATTGTTTCCAGGGTATGGAGAACCTCACGAATCAAAGGCGGATAGCTTCACTGCACAGCGCAGTTGCTCCTTTACGGCATTTGCTTGAAAATGACTCCGTCACTGAGATTATGCTCAATGCTGATGGTCGTGTTTGGATTGATGAAATCGGGTGCGGCATGTCCTGTACCGATGTTGTCATGAGCACTGAAGAGGCTGAGCGGATGATTCGCCTTGTCGCTGCAACTTCGAATACGGAAATCAACGAACGCAATCCATCACTCGCAGCAAAACTTCCGGGATGGGGAGCACGGCTTCAGGCTTCTGTTCCTCCCATTGTTGATCGCCCTGTATTCGCGTTGCGCAAGCCTGCCAGAATGGTGTTTACGCTTGATGATTATGTGCAGCGGGGCATTATCAGTCCGGAACCTGCCCGGTTGCTTGAGCTTGCCGTGAAATCAAGAAAAAACATACTGATCGGTGGTGGTACGGCATCCGGAAAAACAACATTTGCCAATGCCTTGCTGCAGATTGTCGCCGGTACACAAGACCGGGTTTACATCGTTGAAGACAATCCCGAGTTGCAGTGTTCAGCAGAAAACATGCTCCAGATTCTTGTGCAGGCTTCCTCTTATACCCATCAGAGAGCGATCAAGGATGCCTTGCGTTACCGCCCCGACAGGATTATCGTCGGCGAAGTAAGGGACGGTGCTGCACTTGATCTTCTGAAAGCCTGGAACACTGGTCATCCCGGTGGTCTGGCAACCATACATGCCAATGATCCGGCAGGGATGCTTGATCGTCTGGTTCAGCTTGTCGAAGAGGTTGTCCCGAAAGCTCCCCGGTACCTTATCGCTGAATCCGTGGATATCTGCGTGCATATCAAGCGTGACAGGAGCCACCCTGCAGGGCGAGGCATCAGCGGGATTGTCAGGGTAAACGGTCTCGATGAGCGGGGGCAGTGGGTACTTGAACCTTTACTTGCCAGCCCGCAAACAACGTTTCATGTTCAGGGGCTGAGCCAATATGGTTTATATGACACGGATGAAATAATTCCGGTTTGAAAGAGGTGTTATTCCATTGAATCAACCAATCACTTGAACTGATAAGAGCATGAACAAAAGACTTCTTCTTTTCGGACTGCTGTTTTTTGCAGCCAATACCGCACTTGCTACTTCCACAGGAATGCCCTGGGAGACACCTTTGAATCAGGCGCTCGATTCCCTGACCGGACCGGTCAGCCGGGTGTTCGGTGCTGTTGCATTTATTGCATTGGGTTTCGGCCTTGCCTTCAGTGACGGCGGCGGGGTCATGAAAAAAGCGCTCTGGGTGTTGTTCGGTCTTTCCATTGCCTTCAATGCGGTGTCTTGGGGGCTGAGCTTCATGGGATTCAGTGGAGGTCTGACGGTATGATCGAAAGCTACGAGGTTCCTGTTCATCGTTCACTGAGCGATGTCATTCTGCTTGGTGGTGTGCCGAGAACTCCGGCCATCCTGCTCTGGACCACGGCAACTGCTCTCGGGTTCGGGATGCAGCAGATATGGGTTGTGCCGATTGCCATGGCACTGCATATGCTGCTTGCTACGCTGACCCGCAAAGACCCATTTTTTTTTGATGTTTTTTTGCGTGCCCTGAAATCTCCGAAAATTCTCTATCCCTGACCGGATATGTTCAGTCTCAAGCAATACAGGGAACCTTCTAACCGGCTTCCGGACTACCTGCCCTGGGCGGCGCTTGTCGCTCCCGGTGTCGTGCTGAAAAGGATGCAGCCCTGCAGAAAACAATCGCGTTCCGTGGGCCCGATCTTGCAAGTTCCTCGTCATCGGAACTTGCTTCGGCTGTCGCCCGGCTGAACAATGCCCTCAAGCGTCTCGGTTCCGGCTGGGCTCTTTTTATCGAAGCACAGCGATTCGAGCACTCCGAATACCCCGTTTCACACTGGCGGAATCCGGCGGCATGGCTGCTTGATCTTGAACGCAGGGGGCAGTTCGAGGAGGCAGGATCGCATTTCGAATCAGCCTACTTCATGACCTTTGTCTGGAAGATGCCGGGCAGTCAGAGCCGGAAATTCTCAAGCCTTTTCTATGACGATCAGGAGCAGAGTGAGCCCATTTTTGACAACGAGCGTGATCTCGATCAGTTTCTCAAGCAGATGCATGAGATTATGGATATCCTTGCCGGGGTCTTTGTGGAAGTCCATGAACTCGACGACCATGAGACCCTGACCTATCTGCACAGCACCATCTCCACCAATCGTCATTCGGTGCTGGCTCCTGAAACGCCCATGTATCTCGATGCCCTTCTGCCGGATCAGGCGCTGACGGTAGGGGACATCTGCATGCTCGGAGACCATTTTATTCCGACCATCACCTTTACCGGATTCCCCTCGACATCACTGCCGGGCATGCTCGATGAACTGAATCACCTGCAGATCGAATACCGCTGGGTGGTGCGTTACCTCTCGCTTGACAAGGAAGAGGCCAGGAAAGAGATCGAGAAGTACCGTCGCCAGTGGTGGGGAAAACGCAAGAGCCTTTTTACCCTCCTGAAAGAAGAGGCAACCAAGGAACCGTCGGCGCTGCTCGACAGTGCAGCGGCCAACAAGGCAGCCGACGCCGATGCCGCATTACAGGAGCTGGGAGACGATCTGGTATCGTTCGGCATCATGACCTGTACGGTAACGGTCAGCCACGGCGATCTTCAGGAAGCCATGCGCCGCATCAGGAGAGTGAAGCAGGTGATCCAGAGCCGAGGATTTGTGGTAAAGGAAGAGAGCCTCAACAGTAAGGAGGCATGGCTCGGCAGCATTCCGGGGCACGTCTATGCCAATGTTCGCCGTCCGGTCATCAGCAGCCTCAATCTCGCCCATATGATGCCGCTTTCCGCCATCTGGGCCGGTGAATCCTGCAATCGGCAGCTCCTTGAGAAAACCGGCAGCGGCATGGCGCATATCATCTGCTCAACCACCGGCAGTACTCCGTTCCGGCTGAACCTCAATATCGGTGATGTCGGCCATACCCTTATCGTCGGGCCGACCGGTGCAGGCAAATCAACACTGCTTTCGATGCTCGCCCTGCAATGGCTCCGCTATACCGGTGCCCAGGTCGTTATTTTCGACAAAGACCGTTCTTCCCGTTCCGCTACCCTTGCCGTGCAGGGAGACTACTACGAACCGGGCAGCGAACGGGCGGCCCTTGCCTTCCAGCCGCTTGCAAACATCGATGAATCGTCCGAACGGATATGGGCTTCGGAATTCATCCTGCTTCTCCTGAAGGAACAGCATCTCCAGGATACCCCTATCCTGAAAAAAGAGATCGACGATGCGCTTCAGAGTCTCTCATCGAGCGACCGTGAGCATCGCACCATGACGGTTTTCAGCGATCTGGTGCAGAGCCGGGAGATCCGCGATGCCTTGAGGCCCTACTCCATGCAAGGCAACTACGGAGAAATCTTCGATGCCGATACCGACACCATGCAGGATGGCGACTGGTTGACCATAGAGATGAACGCACTGATGAGTATGAGTTCCGAGGTCGTGATTCCGGGACTCTTCTACCTCTTTCACCGGGTTGAACAGCGGTTCGACGGAAGACCGACCCTGCTCATTCTCGATGAGGCATGGCTTTTTCTCAAGCACCCGATCTTCATGGGGCAGTTGCAGAACTGGCTGAAAACCCTGCGCAAAAAAAATGTCTATGTGGTCTTCGCCACGCAGGAGATTGCCGATGCGGCTGAATCGCCCATCATGGCAACTATCCTTTCGGCATGCCATACCAAGATCTATCTGCCCGATGACGAGGCGCTCACTCCAGCCATGACCGACTCTTACCGGAAGTTCGGGCTCAGTGACACCGAAATCACCCTGCTCGCAACAGCCCAGAAAAAAAGGGACTACTACTACCGTTCCGTGAAAGGGAGGCGCCATTTCACCCTGAACATGGGGCCCGTCGCACTGGCCTTTGCCGCTCTTTCAAATCCTGACGACCAGCAGTTCATGGACTCTATCGAGCGTGAGCTGCCCAAAGTTGAGCATGCAGCGGCACTCCTGAAATACCGGGGACTTGACTGGGCCGTGAAACTGCTTGAAAAGGGGAAAACACAATCAACACTGCAATCATGAACAGGAGGATACTATGAACCATACGATGAAAAAGAAATTGAAAACCATGATGCTGGGAGGCTTGTTATTGACCGGCAGCGTTGTTGTTCCTGTACACCATCAGGAAGCGCAAGCAGCGCTTACCGTGATCGACCTGACAAACCTCAAGCAGAACACTCTGACCGCAGTCAGAACGGCCGAGCAGATAAAGAACCAGATCGAGCAGATCAGGAATCAGGTAAAGTCTCTGCAAACACTTCCCGGTTCAACCTTCGGCCCGGTGAAGGCCATCTATGAAGGCAACATGAACGAACTGAACGGCCTGCTTTCCGATGTGCAGGGTATCAGTTTCGATCTGAACAAAATCGATGGCCAGTTCGACCAGTTGTTTCCTGAAGGCAAATGGGACAAGATCGATTTCAATAACTACGAACAGTATTACCGGGACTGGAACAAGGAACTCTCTGAAGCGGCAAAGACTGCCATGAAAGCGCAGAGCGTTATCCAGCGGTCACAGGCATACAACAACGAAGCTGCCGCTATCCTGAACCGGTCATCCGGGGCTGATGGAGATGTTCGTCAGCTTCAGTCAACCAACCAGATGCTCGGGCTGATGGCCGGGCAATTGAACGGTCTGACGGAAACGCTTGCCCTCAATGCACGGGTTACTGCCATGGCGGCAGCAAGTTCAGCCCAGAAGGAAGAGGCTGAACGGGCATTTTCCACGCAGATGTGGAGTGGTTACAGTGACTGGAAATCATCAGGCTCGAAGTACACAAACATGCCGAACCTTAAACAATAAGAGGAGAACCTGTCTTGGTACGCAACTATGTCATACTCGGAGTCATTATCGCGACGATCTTTTTTGCCGTCGGGTGCAAGGGACAAAAATCCGCAGTCCCGGAACCGCAGAAGGTGGAACAGGGCAAAAAATCCAATGATCTCTGGAAAGGGTACGGCGACTACAAGTCATCAGGCCCAAAATACAAGAACATGCCCGATCTCAAGAAATAGGCAATCGCTGACGCATGAATCCCGGTATCCTTACAGAGACGCTCAACCACTTTCTTGCCGTGTTCGGCGCGGGCTGGTCAAATCTCCAGCCTGCCATCAACGGTCTTACGGGCGTGCTGTTGAGTATTGAAATCGTGATGATCGGTCTCTGGTAGGCACTGGGAGGCGGGGAGCAGCTTGTCGCGGTGATGAAGAAGCTTCTTTATCTCGGAGTCTGGATGTGGATTGTGCGGTCGTTTCCCGCCTTGTCCAATGCCTTTGTCCAGTCCCTGATCCATGCCGGACAGATTGCCGGAGGGGGAGGAGGGCCAAGCCTCTTCGATCCTTCGAAAATCATTGAATACGGATTGACAACCACCGCTCCTCTCGTTGAAAAAATCAGTGGAATCGGTATCACGGAGATCGTCAACGGCCTTGTGCTTGCCCTGACCTACATCGGCATCATGCTGGCCTATATCCTCATTGCCTGGCAGATCTTCTATGCCGTACTGGAGTTCAATCTGCTTGCTGCCGTTGTCGGGATCTTTCTGCCGTTCGGTTTTTTTGAACCAACAAAATTCCTTGCCGAAAAAGCCATCGGAGCCATCGTTTCGTCGGGTGTCAAACTCATGGTGCTTGCCTTTATCATGTCGGTGATCGAGCCGACGCTCTCCACGCTTGCTTTTTCTGGCGATCTGAACTTTACGGAAATCTGGAGCGCTCTCCTGACAGTCGGTGCCGTTGCCTTTCTTGCCTGGAATGCACCGGGTATTGCCGCCGGTCTGCTGGCTGGCAGTCCGAGCTTGAGTGCCGGAGCAGCCTTGCAGAATGCCGTTGTCGGAGGTACCGGAGTTGTGCATGCGGGAATGGGGGCATACGGGCTTACAAAGATGGCTGTTGAAAAGGTCGGTGCTGGAGTGGGTGCTGCAAGCCAGATGATCGGTTCTCGTTTCGGATCCAGTGGTGGCGATACTCCGAAATCCGGGGGAGATTCCGATGCTGGCGGCTCATCGGGTTCAACTGGCTTACCTGCAGGTGGTTCGTCGCCGTCATCAGGTACGGCGACTTCCGACAGGGGAGGTTCTTCTGAATGGGGAGATGAACATCAGGACAAAGGAAAAGCTCCAAACTGGGCAAAGACTGCCCTTCACGCCATGCATACACCCGAAGAGGCCCGTCCGTCAGGCGGCAGTGCAACACCTCGATTGTAACATCAACACTTGATCAAGCATGAAAGCAACAACAAGAACATGGAACCCGAAAGGGGAGCTCGATACACCCTACAAGCGGGCAAAGCAGGAGTGGGATGACCGTATAGGAAGCGCTGTCGTCCAGGCAAGGAACTGGCGGTTGGCTGCATTTGCCATGCTCTTCTTTGTCGCCATGCCTGCCGTGATCGGAATGATCTATGTCGGATCCCTTCCCAAGAAGGTGCCGCACATTGTCGAAGTGGCAAAGGACGGCAGCGCACTCTATCGCGGAGAGGTAGGGGAAGCCTGGGCTTCGTACAAACCATCCGATCCCTCGATCAAGTATCATCTGCAGCGCTTCATTCAGGATACCCGGATGATCAGCTCCGATGGCGTTGTGGTCAAGAAGAACTGGCTCGATGCCTACAAGTTGGTCACGGCAAGCGGTTCCAACACCCTGAACGCCTATGTCCAGAAAGACGATCCGTTCATCCGGCTGGCAACCGAAAGGGTGAGTGCCGAAGTGCTTTCCATGGTACCGATTTCCTCTGACAGTTGGCAGGTGGACTGGAAAGAGTCCACGTGGGGAGTGCATGGAGAACAGCTTGGGGAGAGTTACTGGAGAGGCATTTTCAGGATCGTCCTGAAACAGCCCCAGACCGATGAACAACTGACGGCAAACCCGATAGGACTCTATATCGACGAGTTTCACTGGTCACGAATCAACCGATAACAACATCGCATCATGAAGAGATCGACAACACTGCTTGCTGTAGCGCTGATGGTCACCGCCATAACCGGTGACACCCTTGCAGGAGAAAAGAGAAGACCGTGGAACGTGATCGAGAACGCCAACAGGGAGTCGGCACAGAACCCTGACAGCTATGGCTACCATAATGCCATCATGCGCTACGATTTTGAAGACGGTGAGCTCTATCAGGTCTACGCTGCTCCGCTGAAGCTGACCGATATTCAACTCGAACCGGGAGAAAAACTGCTCGGTGATCCGGTATCGGGTGATACCGTGCGCTGTATCATCGGCAGAAGCAAAAGCATGGCCAACGGCCTTGAGCAGGAGCACATCTATCTCAAACCTACCAGACCGGGACTGCATACGACGCTCAGTCTCAATACCAGTTTGAGAACCTACCATATCGAGCTGACCAGCTATGAAAACACCTATAAGGCAGCGGTCTCCTGGAACTACGAGCAGTACAACCTCCGCCAGCTCAAAGCAGTTGAAAAAACAGCCACCGAATCCCATGTGAACCTTGCATCGCTGGATTTCGGGTACAGGGTGGAGGTGAAAAAGGGATCCAGACCCTCATGGCTTCCGGTAAAGGTATTCGATGACGGCAGGAAGACCTTTTTGCAGTTTCCCGAAGCCATGCTCTCGCGCGAAGCGCCGGTGCTCTTTGTGGTAGGGAAGTCCGGAGAGGTGCAGCTCGTGAACTATCGGGTAAAAAACGATTATTACATCGTTGACAGGCTCTTCGAAAAGGCTGAATTTAGAGCCGGGGAGAAGGGCGATATGATTGTCCGGATAACGAAACAGTAAAAGGATCGACCCATGAGCAACGAACGTCAAGAAGAGCTGGAGGAGCAGCAGAGTGTTGATCCGCATGTATCGAAAATACCGTCCGACGATCCCCGGCTTCAGATACCGAAAACAAGGAGCCGTACCCTGAAAAAAGGGCCGGTGATCGCCCTGACCGTGGTTCTGGTCGGAGCGATTTTTCTGGCGATCATGATGGCCGTGCAGCCTCCCAACAAAGCAGTGAAGGCGGAGAAAAAGGATGAGACTTCTGTATCCAACCAGCTTGCGATACCGGATATCATCAGGCAGGGCCCCGACAACAATAAACCGGTGACGCTGCCGGACACTTCGATAACCGCTTCGGTTCCCGATAACGTGCCGGAACTGGGCAAACCATTGCCCGGTGATCTCGGTCATGCGATGGTGAATAAGCAGAACGGCCGGTATCAGGGGAGTGGCTCATCGCAGCAGTACAATCAACCAGATCCGGTCGAACAGGAGCGTCATGCAGCCGTGACTTCAAGTCCGTTCTTTGGCGGTGCGGCAAATGCTGCCACACCTGCCAGTTCAGGCAGCAGCTTCCCTGCTGGCAGTGCTGACGCCGCACAAGGCCCTACACCGGCAAATACCTACGGGCGTGACCAGAACAACCAGGCACGCAAGAATGAGTTCTTCGCAAACGGGGGAGGGGAAGAGAAGGAGTATGTTTCGAAACCCATGAAAAAAGCGGCAAGCCGGTACGAAGTGAAGGCGGGATCAGTGATTCCGGCCATTCTGGTTACCGGGATTGTCTCCGATTTGCCGGGCAATGTCATCGCCATGGTGAAAGAGAACGTGTACGATACCGTGAGCGGCGATTATCTGCTGATTCCGCAGGGAACAAGGGTGCTGGGGAGATACGACAGTATGGTGAGTTACGGCCAGAAACGGGTGCAGGTGAGCTGGACAAGGATGTTACGCCCTGATGGATCGTCCATCGTGCTGGAGAATATGCCGGGTGTTGATCTGGCTGGCAATGCAGGATATAAAGGCAAAGTCGATAACCATTTCGACCGGTTGGTCGGTGGCGTGGTGCTCTCTTCGCTCCTCTCGATGGGAGCTACGGTATCACAGGGGACCTATACCGACGAAGCAAGCATGACCACCCAGCAGCGCATGGCTGCCAATGTCGGAGAGGAGATCAGCAGCACAGGAAGTCAGATCACAAAAAAGAACCTGGATATTCAGCCGACCCTGAACATCAGGGCAGGCAATACCGTGAACATCCTCGTCAACAAGGATATGATTGTTGACCCATACGAAAACTGATGGTCACCTTGAAAACTTATTGCGCAACCCGATTGCTGCGTTGGTCGGTGCTCGAAATCCTCACGTACTCAATGTACGCTCCGGCTTCTGCGCTCCGTCCGCCTTGCACTCGCGCCGCTCATCACAGTTTTCAAGGCAACCAATAAAGAAAGGAGCATTATGATTGATCTCGATATTCAGGTGCAGAGCGAACCTGTTACCCGAAGATTCCGGCTCAGGAAGGAGGTTTCGGAGGAGTTTGATCTCTATGTGAAGGCCGCACAGGAAAAAACAAAAGGCGCCGATGAATCTCTGGTACTTGAGGCGATTCTGAGGAATCATCTCAAGAGGGACAAGGGGTTTCGTGCTTGGCTGCAGCAGCGTGAGCATCAGAGTCAGGCCGGTCCTTGAAGGGGCATTACCTTGTCTCTAATCTAACCGGCACCCTCCTGCAGTATGTAAAATTGCTTATTCCGATACTTCAACTCTTCTGTAAACAGCCCTCTTTTCAGACTCACTGCACAATCCTTTTGACCGATGCGTCAAGTGAGAAGGCAGACGCGTTTTTTAGATGATATCGGCTTAAATCAGGTGAAAACGTTTAAAAAGGGTGAGATAGAATCGTATCTTTTATCTTGCTTAATCTATTTTTGAACGGGTTCAGTTTTTCAATTACCCACTATTGAGGAGCTCGAGAAATGGTCGAGATTGAAGACCGTTGGTTATCGATCCATGAAATTTGCAGTCACCTTGGTGTCAGTAAGGACACCGTTTATAAGTGGATTGACAAACATGCCATGCCGGCCCATCGTATGGGACGTCTCTGGAAATTCAGGAAGGATGATGTAGATAAATGGGTGAAAGCCGGTGGTGCGACTTCTCCTGTAGAAAAATCTGATAATAAAAAGCAATGAACTCCCTATAATGGCTGAAGCGATTCAAGAGAAGCTAAAACAATCACTCCGTGCGGCAGAAGGGCTCTATCATCGCCTGGTGTTGCTGGTGGGAGAGAGTGGCTCCGGTAAGACTGAGGTTCTTCGCGAATTTGCTGAAGAAATCGGAACAGAGGTCATCAATATCAATCTGTTGCTATCGGCAGAGTTACTTGGGTTATCAGAGACGCAGCGGGGGCTTCATTTGCCAGAAATTCTGGATAAGATCGTGGATAAAGAGCCGGTGACGGTGGTGCTTGATAACATCGAAATTCTTTTCGACCAGCGGTTGAAGCAAGACCCGTTAAGACTATTGCAGCTCATGTCGAGAAATCGCTCAGTAGTAGCAGCCTGGAATGGAAAAATTGAACAGGGCAGACTCATTTATGCCGAGCCCGGACATCCGGAATACCGGCAGTACGATGGTAAAGAGCTGCTTTTTGTCGGTATGAACGGAACAACAACTATTGATGATGCACCTATAAAAAATAAGGCTGAATGAAATACGGAGAGCTTATACAGTTTGACCCTATCGAGTCAGTTGTTCAGTTGCGCAAAGCTGACAATACCAGTGCAGCCCAGCAACTCGTCAATACCTATGTCATTTCAGACGAGATGGCAGACCGCCTTACACATCTTGTTTTTCCGCAATTGCAATTCGATCATCCTGTCGACAACAAAGGGTTGCTGGTAGTGGGTAATTACGGCACCGGTAAATCGCATTTGATGTCGGTAATTTCAAGCATTGCTGCAGATGCATCACTGCTCCCAGGGCTAAGCCATCCGGTTGTTCGTGAAAGTGCCAGTCAAATTGCCGGTCGGTTCAAGGTGATCCGCACCGAAATTGGTGCTACTACCATGTCACTGCGGGATATCCTTGTTTCCGAACTGGAAGAGCATCTCGATAAATTCGGGGTTGATTATGTTTTTCCCGATGCGAATATCATTACCAGTCATAAGCGGGCATTTGAAGACATGATGGAGAAGTTTGCCCAGGTTTATCCGGAGCAGGGGTTACTTCTTGTGGTCGATGAATTGCTGGACTACCTGCGCAGCCGTAAAGATCATGAACTTATTCTCGATCTCAATTTCCTTCGTGAGATTGGCGAAGTATGTAAAGATCTTCGTTTCCGCTTTTTGGCAGGTGTTCAGGAAGCTATTTTTGAAAGCCTTCGCTTCGCCTTTGTTGCCGACAGCATTCGCAGGGTAAAAGACCGTTTTGAGCAGGTCCAAATCGCTCGAAATGATGTCAAGTTTGTGGTGGCTGAGCGTCTGCTCAAGAAGAGCGTTGAGCAGCAGTCCCGCATCCGGGAATACCTGCTCCCTTTTGCCCGATTCTACAGCGGGCTTAATGAACGCATGGATGAGTTCGTGCGTCTCTTTCCTGTGCATCCCGATTATATCAATACCTTCGAGCGGGTTACTGTCGTGGAAAAGCGCGAAATACTTAAAACACTCTCCTTCAGCATGAAAGCTCTTCTCGACGAAGAGGTGCCACAGGATAAACTTGGGGTAATTGCCTTTGACAGCTACTGGAGCACGCTTCGCCAGAATGCATCATTTCGCACCCTCCCGGAAATCAGGGCGGTGATTGAATGCAGTGAGGTACTCGAATCACGTATTGAAAATGCGATCACCCGCAAACAATACAAGCCGATGGCATTGCGGTTGATTCACGCTCTTTCGGTGCATCGTTTGACCACAGGGGATATCTATGCTCCGATGGGTGCAACCGCAGAGGAACTTCGTGACAGGCTTTTTCTTTATGAACCTTTGATTGCAGAAATGGGCAGCGATGAGCCTGACAAGGATCTGCAAACTCATGTGGAAACTGTTTTAAAAGAGATCATCAATACCGTCAGTGGACAGTTCATCTCGTTCAATCCCGACAATCGCCAGTTTTATCTTGATCTGAAAAAGACCGATGACTTCGATGCCCTTATTGACAAAAAGACTGAAAGTCTGGATAACAGTCAGCTTGACCGCTATTTCTATGAAGCGCTGAAGAGGGTTATGGAGTGCCAGGATTCAACCTGGGTTTCGGGCTATAAAATCTGGCAGCATGATCTTACATGGCAGGAGCGCAAGGCCGCCAGAACCGGTTACCTTTTTTTTGGTGCTCCAAATGATCGCTCGACTGCTGTTCCGCAACGGGATTTTTACCTCTACTTTATTCAGCCAAATGACCCACCGCGTTTCAGGGACGACAAGCAAAACGACGAGGTTTTCTTTAGACTTAAAGGACCCGATGAAGAGTTTCTGACGGCACTGAAGAACTATTCAGCGTCACTTGATCTCGCTTCGACCGCATCAGGGCAAGCAAAGTCTACTTATGAATCCAAAGCAAACGTTCACCTGAAAAAACTGGTGCAGTGGCTTCAAAAACAGAGCAGCGACGCCTTTGACGTAACCTGGCAGGGGCGTACAAAATCCATGATGGAGTGGGCAAAGGGCAAATCCATAAGGGACCTTACAGGGATTTTACCTCACGAGACCATTAATTTTCGTGATCTGGTCAACACGATTGCCGGTATTTGCCTGGCTCCTCACTTTGCTGATCAGGCTCCCGACTATCCCTGTTTTTCAGTGCTGATTACTGCCAATAACCGGTCACAGGCTGCACAGGATGCGTTACGGGCCATTGCAGGGCAGAACCGCACCAAACAGGCTACCGCCGTCCTTGATGCATTGGAGCTTCTTGATAGCGAAAGGATTGATCCTCACAAATCAAGGCATGCCAGGTTTATTCTTGATCTGTTTAAGAGCAAAGGCCATGGTCAGGTTATCAACCACAGCGAGCTTATTCTGGACGACCACGGTATAGAGTATATGAACCCTGGAGCATCCCGTCTTGAACCGGAATGGGCCGTTGTTATCATTGCTGCACTGGTCTATTCCGGAGACGCAGTGCTTTCCATTCCCGGTAAAAAGTTTGATGCAACCATGCTTCAGCAGCTTGCGGCAACAGCTCTGGATGAGCTGGTCCGCTTCAAGCACCTGGAACAACCAAGAGAGTGGAATCTTCCTGCACTAAAGGCCTTGTTTGAACTGCTTGGAATGACACCGGGAATGGCCCAACTGGTCACACAAGGCAACGAAGAACCGGTTCAAGCTCTGCAACAGGCTGTTGAAAAAACAGTCAATCGCCTTGTGATGGCTCGTCAGACGATGAATGCCAGGCTCTCTTTCTGGGGAATGGATTTAGTTCAAAGTTCAAAGCTGGAAAGTTCAACGTCAATTATAGAGGCTACCAAGGGTTTCTTTGAGAGCTTGCAAGCGTATTCGTCGCCTGGCAAATTGAAGAATTTCAAGTACAGCGTTCAAGAGGTTGAATCCCATGCGGCAGCACTAAGGGCACTTGATGAGATTCAGCAACTCAAGGAAATTGTTACGGAGCATGGTATAACCATTTCATGGCTTGAAAGAGCGGTTGATACAGTTTCTGCCGGGACGGAATGTGATATTCCTCAATTCTCTTCCTGGGTAAAACAGGTACAGCAAGCGCGAAAGGAAGTCAGTGAGGCTCTTCAACTTGGAACCTTGAACCTTGAACCTGGAACTCTAAAAACCCTGAAAAAGGAGTACACTAACGCCTACATCGCAATGCACACCAAAGCACGTCTTGGTGTCAATGACGACAAGCGTAAAGCTGCCCTGCTCAATGACTCCCGCGTTCAAACCCTGAACAAGCTTTCAGTTATTGATCTGATGCCACGTCAGCAGCTTGGCGACTTCCAGAACCGGCTTGCCGGACTCAAAAGCTGCTTTGTTTTGACCGAACAGAATCTTGATTCTACTCCTGTTTGCCCGCATTGTGGGTTTCGGCCACTTCTAAATGAATCCATCATGATCGGGGCTGCATCAATGATTGAAAGGATGGATACCGAGCTTGACGCAATGGTAGCTGGCTGGAGTGCAACAATACTTGGTAATCTTAAAGACCCGATTACCCAGGCGAACATGAATCTGCTCAGGAGTGAAGATCGCCAGCCGCTTGAATTGTTTATCAAGTCAGGCGAACTGCCGGAACCACTTGACAACAACTTTGTTCATGCCCTTAAAGAGGTACTGTCAGGACTGGTAAAAGTTACGGTTAAGGCCAAAGAACTCGAAAAAGCTCTTCAGGTTCATAGCGGAGCCGCAACTCCAGGGGAGATGAAGAGACTTTTTGAGGAGTACATTGATCAACTTACAAAAGGCAAAGACCCGGCCAAGGTGCGGATCGTCATGGAGAATTAATCTATGGATACTCTCGGATTACCGATTTCCATTGAATCGCTTCTGCATGGTCAGGCAGTTGAGTGGGAGAGGCTCGAATTCAAGAAAGGCTGGAATCCGCAGGCTGTGCTCCACACGATCTGCGCTTTTGCCAACGACTTTCATAATCTTGGTGGTGGCTACATCGTGGTCGGTATCGAAGAACAGAATGGTCGGCCACAACTGCCACCTGTCGGCTTAAACCCAAATCAGCTCGATGCTATTCAGAAAGAGATCTTGCGCCTGGGGCATAACGCTATTCAACCATCCTACCACCCGCGGAGTGTACCCGTTACCTGGCAGGGTCAAACCATTCTTGTGATCTGGGCTCCCGCGGGCGAGACGCGCCCTTACCGGGCCAAGGTTAATCCTTCTGAAACTGGCAACGAATGGCGTGAATATATTCGAAAACAATCGAGCACCGTTGTTGCCAGAAATGACGACTTGAAAGAGCTGGTAAGCCTGACGGCAACTGTGCCATTCGATGACCGTTACAACCAGCAGGCCACGCTTGGCGATTTATCGTTGCGATTGATTGAAGAATTTTTGCACGAGGTGGGCAGTGAGCTTGCAGAGCAGGTCGCCCAACTTCCAATGGAAACCATCGGCAGGCAAATGAACATCGTAGGTGGCCCCAGTGAAGCACCATTCCCTAAAAACATCGGCCTGATGATGTTCAACGAACATCCGGAAAAATTCTTTCCTGTGACCCAGATCGACGTGGTCTATTTTCCCGATGGCCCGGGTGGTGATGTTTTTGAAGAGAAAGAATTCAAAGGCCCGTTGCACCGCATGATTCGGGATGCGCTTAGCCATATTCAACGCAACTACCTGAAACAGACTGTCATCAAACACCCGCATCGAGCCGAAGCCGATCGTATCTGGAATTACCCATACGCGGCGATCGAAGAAGCCTTGGTCAACGCGATTTATCACCGATCCTACGAAATACGTGAACCGGTCGAGGTTCGCATTACACCCGAAGAGCTGGTGATACTCAGCTTCCCAGGTCCAGACCGATCAATCACGATGGCCGATATCGCTGCAGGCAATGCGGTCAGCCGTCGTTACCGCAATAGACGTATTGGCGAATTCATGAAAGAGCTTGAGCTGACAGAGGGCCGTTCCACTGGAATCAGAAAAATCAAACGCGCGATTGCCCAAAACGGCTCGCCAGATCCTGTTTTCGAAACAGATGATGATCGAAACTATTTTTTAGTACGCTTTCCTGTTCACCCGGATGCAATTCGCTCAGCAAATGTCGAACAAGTAACCCATCAAGTAACCCATCAAGTAACCCATCAAGTAATGCAATTATTGAAAGCCTGTGATGGTGAAATGAGCAGGGCAGAATTGATGCATGCGGTGGGCATGAAAGACAGGGTCAGCTTCAGCAAAAACTACCTGGATGCAGCTATTGCAGACGATCTGATAGAGATGTCGCAACCCAACGCCCCCAAAAGTCCGACACAAAAATACAGACTGACAAAGAAAGGCAGAAATATCATGGAGTCCCAAAAGTGAAGCAGCAAAGTTTTTTTAAAACAAACATGGTTCCCTCCAAAGATGGGTCAGGCAGGTTGTTTGATGAGGAAATGGTGTCGAATTCCTCAACAGTCACCTGCCTTGGCAAAAGCTTCCCTGATGATGAAGCACGGCGGGCATATTACACCGAACTCTTAGCACAGAAGCTTCGCGATCCTGAATTCCGCAAGATCGAAGGCTTTCCCATCGGGAGCGATGAAGATATCCTGAAGCTGAGTGATCCACCTTATTACACAGCTTGTCCGAACCCATGGATTGCCGATTTTATTGCTGAATGGGAAGCACAAAAGTCGGAGAAACCCGAAGGTTTTACCTATCATCGTGAACCCTTTGCTGCGGATGTAAGTGAAGGCAAGAACGATCCCATCTACAATGCGCACTCCTATCACACCAAGGTGCCGCATAAGGCCATCATGCGCTATATCCTTCACTACACCGAACCGGGTGATATTGTTTTTGACGGGTTCTGCGGAACAGGGATGACCGGTGTGGCTGCTCAGCTCTGTGGCGATAAAGATGAGGTTGAATCCCTATTTTATTCAATAGATCAAAATGGTGTAATTAAGGATGATAAAGAAAGTGTTTCAATGTTAGGTAAACGTTATCCTATTCTTTGTGACTTGTCATCGATAGCAACATTTATTGCTGGGACTTTGAATACTCCTCATAATAATGACTGTCTAGAGCGATCGACATCGACAATTATTTCTGAGTCAGAAACCGAATTGGACTGGCTTTATGAAACGCATCACAAAAGGGATAAAAAAGGAAAAATTAACTATATCGTTTGGTCAGAGGTTTTTATTTGTTCAAACTGTTCAGGGGAATTTAGCTTTTACGAAGGTTGTTTTGACGAGAAAAACAATTTTTTACAAAGTGATCTAACTTGCCCGAAGTGTGGTTGTATTAATAAAAAAAGACAATTGGAGAGGTCTTTTGAAACTATTTTTGATTCTCTTTTGAAAAAACCAATCAAAAGAGTAAAACAAATCCCCGTTGCTATTAACTATAGCGTTGGAACCAAAAGATATACAAAGAAGCCAGATGCAGATGATTTGTTCTTAGTGCAAAAAGTAGAGGATTATAGACTTGATGATTGGTTTCCTTCTGATGAAATTCCTAGGATTGAAAGGTTCTTTAAAGACGGTTTGCATTTAATAAACGTTACAAATACGGTTCAGTTCTACACAAAAAGAAATCTTATCGCAGCAGCAATTCTTTTCAAGAGATTTACATCCAATCAGCAAAGATTAATGTTTACCTCGTTTTGTGAGCGTCACATTGTAAAACGAAATAGATGGCTTCCCACCGGACCAACTCGACCACTTAACAACACTTTATATTTCCCGCCATTATTTGCAGAGGTTAATGTATTTAGTATTGCAAAGAGGAAGTTGAAAGACCACATGAAGGCATATAAAACAATTAAACGAATGACTTCTTCATGTGTTACATGTCAAAGCTCGACAGTTTTGCCTGTGGTTGCTTCTGATTCAATAGATTACATTTTTACAGATCCTCCATTTGGTTGGAATTTAATTTATTCTGAATTAAGTTTTTTATGGGAATCTTGGCTTAAAGTCAAAACCTCAAGTGATAAAGAAGTTATTGTAAATGAAAAGGCAGAAAAGAATCTATCTGATTATAGAAGATTAATTACGGAATGTTTCAAAGAAAATTATAGGGTACTGAAACCCGGCAGGTGGATGACAGTCGAATTTCATAACTCGAGCAATTCCGTATGGATATCTATTCAGGAAGCATTGATAGCTGCAGGCTTTATTGTCGCAGATGTTAAGACTATAGACAAGAGGCAGGGTTCTATTAATCAGGATTATTACCGTGGTGGGGCTGTAAAACAAGATTTGGCAATATCTGCATATAAACCAAGCCTTGATTTGGAGCGAAGTTTTCAGTTGTCGGCTGGTACTGAGGATGGTGTTTGGCTGTTTGTACGTAATCATCTCAAACAGCTTCCGATATTCAATCAATCGAGTGAAAATATAAAGATAATAGCAGAACGAAGAGATTACTTGTTGTATGACAGAATGATTGCGTTTCATGTTCAACATAATGTAACTATACCTGTCTCTGCAGCTGACTTTTATTTTGGCTTGAGTTTACGTTTTCGAGAGCGAGATGGTATGTATTTTTTGCCAGATCAAGTTGAGGATTACGACAGAAAAAAAATGAGTTCTGGTAAACTAACGCAGATGTTGTTATTTGTTTCTGATGAGGCATCAGCAATCCAGTGGCTCCGCCAGATCATCAAAGAAAAGCCCCAGACGTTCCAGGACATAAATCCGCAGTTCATGCAGCAGCTTGGTGGCTGGAGTAAAAATGAAGCCCAGCTCGATTTGCGTGAACTGCTGAACCAGAACTTTCTCTGCTTCGATGGCAAAGAGCCTGTTCCAGAACAGATTCATGCCTATCTTTCATCAAACTGGAAAGAGCTGCGCAACCTGCCAAAAGACGACCCTGCTCTTCTGGCAAAGGCACAAGACCGCTGGTATGTACCCGACCCCAATAAGGCAGGTGACCTCGAAAAATTGCGCGAGAAAGCCCTGCTCAAAGAGTTCAGCGAATACCGGCAGTTCCCCAAAAAGCTCAAGGTCTTCCGCCTCGAAGCCGTCCGCGCAGGGTTCAAAAAATCATGGCAGGAACGTGACTATGCAACAATTATTGCTGTCGCTGAAAAAATTCCAAATAACGTGCTCGAAGAAGACCCGAAATTGCTCATGTGGTATGATCAGGCAATAACCAGAATAGGAGATTAGTAATGGCACGAGCAGACTTGTTAATACGTCTAGTTCAATCTGGTATGCGGGGTGACAATGCGACTTTTAGAAAGGTCGTAGAGGCTATTATTGCTGAAGAGCGGACCAAACAGCACACAGTGTTGGCTGAGAAGCTCGAAGAGATAATCAATGCTGCGCCGAATGAACGCCCGGTTACCAACGGTGGTGGTCCAATGCTGGATCAGCGCATGGGTAACTTGTTTCATGAGATTATGCCACAGCGAAAGCTATCGGATATTATCCTTCCAGATGAGGTGCAGCAGATTTGTCTGAGCTTGATTCAGGAACAGCATAGGACAGATCTGTTAAGGTCGTACAACCTGGAACCTCGTAACCGCGTGCTTCTCATCGGACCTCCGGGCAATGGCAAGACTTCGTTGGCCGAAGCCATTTCGGAAGCCCTGGTGGTACCACTACTTGTGGTTCGCTATGAAAGCGTCGTCGGTACATATCTGGGTGAGACCGCTGTCCGCCTGAAAAAATTGTTTGAGTACGCCTCCACTCGAAAATGCGTTCTCTTTTTCGACGAGTTTGAAACTCTCGGCAAGGAGCGTGGTGATCTGCATGAAACCGGTGAGATCAAGCGCGTGGTGAGTTCACTGCTTATGCAGATCGACAACCTTCCAAGCCATGTTATGGTCATTGGGGCAACCAATCATGCCGAACTTCTGGATCGCGCTGTGTGGCGTCGCTTCCAAGTGCGCATGACGCTACCCGGCCCAACCCGGTCTCGTCTGACAGAGTGGTTCGAAAAGTTCGAGCGTCGGATCAATATCCCCCTGGGATATGCGCCGGAGACTTTAGCTAAACGTCTCTTGGGATCGAATTTTGCAGAAGTCGAAGAGTTCGGTACGACCGTGTTCCGCCAATATGTGCTCGAACAACCGAACGCCGATATGAAGGATATCGTATCCAAGACCCTTCAGAACTGGTCCGCAAGATCCGTGACAGTAGCGCAACAGGACGAACTGGAGTTTAAGAATGCCTGAACGCCCACTACTTCTTTTCCCGACACCTGAGATTACTTCCAAGTCGAATTTAGGCGGCGGCGGTGGTCGACCGCATCTGCCGACACATTATCGGCAAGGGGAAAGGCTGGCTCCAAAATTTACTCAGCTGCAAGAATCTGTTCGCTTACGAAATATCGAGATCCAGCAAGCTTTGACAGGCATAGATCCTGAGCAAGTCCTTGTGTTGGAAACCATCGGGAGCGTCGAAGATTTCGCAAATGCTGTAAAGCGCATTGATGGCTTTGAGTGGATGGGTGAATTTGAGATCGACGAAATAGGGCCTGATCAGGACTTCTTCGATGAAAAACATCCGGAGAAGGGGTTGAGTGGACGTTTGTACATGCTTATGACCAATCAGGGAGCATTGGATGAGATGCTCTCCATGTGGCGTCGATATACGGTCCAGGACGACCCAAAACAGAAATTCGATGGTGGGCTCACAAGATTTCGTGATGTATTTTTACGCTTGAAAGATATTCGCCGGTGGGACGTCAAAGACAGGCTCCTGGAGACAGGAGTAATTGATGCCTGGAAAGAAGATCTTGCAGTTGATGGCGACAGGCTTATCCGGTTTGAAGTCGAGCTTTGGTTTCGAAATAGCGAATCGAAGCGAGAGCAAAGCTCATCGATTATTACGAGCCTGATTCAGCAATTAGGCGGGCATGTTTTAGCTGAGTCACGGCATGATGGCATTGCCTATCATGGAATGTTGGCCGAGTTGTCAGCCAATGCCATCCAGACTATCGTTGAAAACCCGAATACGGAACTGGTGAAATGTGATAGCGTTATGTTCTTTCGACCTGTCGGACAGATGCTTGCTGGCGAAGGGCTTCTCGAAGACGAAGCAGTCTATTCTGATCTTGAAGAACATTCGCTGCCAGATGGAGTGCCGGTAATTGCAATTTTGGATGGGCTTCCTTTGGCAAATCATCGACTTTTAAATGGAAGGCTTATTGTCGATGATCCTGATAATGTTGAAAATAGCTATAGCGCCAATGAGCGCGTACATGGCACATCGATGGCGTCTCTTATTGTCCATGGTGACCTTAACGATGGGCTGCGGTCCTTAAGACGACCAGTGTATGTTCGTCCGATTATGGAGCCGATTCCAAATGATTTTCGAACACCTCGCCGTGAGCATATTCCGGATGATGTCCTGTTTGTTGACCTCATCCACCGATCAGTAAAACGGCTATTTGAAGGCGATGGTTCAGAAGGCCCTTTAGCCCCTTCTGTAAGGGTAATCAATTTATCGATTGGTGATTCGTATAGACAGTTCCTACAGTCCATGAGCCCTTTGGCAAGACTGCTGGATTGGCTCAGTCTCACCTATGGCGTACTTTTTGTCATAAGTGCAGGAAATCATTCAGACGCTATACAACTCGGTATTTCGCGGACTGAATTTGAATCCTCAGATCCCCAGGAACAAGAGATCGCTGTTGTTAGGTCGCTTTTTTCTGATGCGAGGAATCGCAAACTTCTTTCACCAGCTGAGAGTATCAATGGATTGACAGTTGGATCTCTTCAATACGATTCGGCTCAGTTTGCTGCGGTCGGTCACATATTCAACCCGTTTTCGCAGTATTTACCAAGTCCCGTATCAGCGTTCGGCCGTGGCTATCGAAAAGCGATCAAGCCGGATATTGTCTTCCCGGGGGGTAGGGTACTATATCAGGAAGATTTCAGATCTTCGCGGCGAGATAACTACGTCATAAAGCCGGTCGAGCCCTCGATTCGGAATATCCCACCAGGAAACAAAACAGCTATTCCTGCTCGGCAATCTGGAAGCCTTGACGGTATTGCCTATTCTTGCGGGACCAGTAATGCTGCTGCTTTGATAAGTCGTTCCGCAGGTATTTGTTACGATTCACTTCAGCAAATGTTTGCTGAACAGGCAACAGATGTCGATACGCGAGCATATGAAGCTCCACTGTTGAAGGCCATGCTTGTTCATGGCTGCGCATGGGGAGATATTGGCGCTCAAATCAGAGACTTGCTTCGCACGCCAGAGAATAATCAACAGATTAGTGGGCTTGTGAGCAGGTGGATGGGCTATGGCGTTCCGCAAGTAGACCGTGTCCTGGATTGTACGGAGCAGCGAGCTACTTTGTTGGGCTTTGGGGAGCTTACTGATGGCGCGGCTCATGTATTCGGATTGCCGTTGCCGCCTTCTTTAGGCTCCCGATCTGAATGGAGACGGCTGACTGTTACCATGGCTTGGCTTTCACCAATTGCAGCAGGAACACAAAAATACAGAACAGCAAGTCTTTGGTTTGAGGTCGGCGGAGTCGTTCCTGCCAAGGATAGAAAAGAGAGCTGCAGCGGATCCGATGGTTGGCGTGCAGTAAGGCGAGGAACAGTTCAGCACGAAGTGTTCGAAGGCCAGAGAGCAGAGCCGTTCATCGACGGAGATGTTATCGAAATCAAAGTGAACTGCCGTGAGGACGCCGGGAAAATCCAGAACCCTGTTGCGTATGGATTGGCCGTGTCGCTGGAGGTAGCCGAGGGTCTCGATATTCCTGTTTACAATGAAATCCGCACTCGCATTGCACCTGCGATTCAGATTCAGCAGACAACAAATCAAGGGCGAGGGTAATTAGCAGATGGAATCGTCGTGGCAATATAGCACTATCCACAAAAGTGCTTGCAAGCTCATTGAGGAAAAGACCTTGTGGGGCCAAAAGGTTTGCCGGGAGTGGTTGCCGAATCAGGAACGTCTTATAGGAGACCATGCAACAATTATTGCCGTCGCCGAAAAAATTCCAAATAATGTGCTCGAAGAAGACCCAAAAATGCTCTTATGGTACGATCAGACAATAACAAGAATGGGGGCAGAATGAATAGTAAACAAAGAGCACTGGCTTATCTCAGAACTGCCCTTGATAACTCACAGGCATCATTTCGTGATGGTCAGTGGGAGAGTATTGAGTCGTTACTTAATCAAAAGCGGGTTTTGGTGGTTCAGCGAACTGGTTGGGGTAAAAGTATGGTTTATTTTCTGGCAACAAAGCTGTTTCGAGAACAAGGAGCAGGCCCCACGCTACTGATTTCTCCCTTATTGTCGCTGATGCGAAATCAAATCGAAGCTGCACAAAGAATAGGTGTTACAGCCCGAACAATCAATAGCACAAACAATGATGAATGGCTGGAAATAAAAGGTCAACTTGCATCCAATCAAGTTGACATCCTTGTGATTTCTCCTGAACGCCTGGCAAACGATGAATTTCGTCAAACAATCCTTTCAAAAATAGCTGGCAATATCGGATTATTTGTTATCGATGAAGCGCATTGTATATCTGACTGGGGGCACGATTTCAGACCTGACTATCGTCGGATTGTACGAGTTTTACAAGCAATTCCTTCTAATGTTCCTGTTCTTGCTACCACAGCAACAGCAAATGACCGGGTTGTAGCTGATGTTAAGGTACAGTTAGGCTCAAATATCGAGTTGCAGAGAGGTTCTCTTGTTCGAGAAAGCCTGAAACTTCAGAATATCAATATGCCAAGTCCTTCCGCAAGAATGGCTTGGCTGGCGCAAACCATACCAGCTCTTTCTGGAAGCGGAATAGTCTATACGCTTACTCAGCGTGATGCGGAGCGAGTGTCGGAATGGCTTCGGATAAATGAAATAAATGCAAAAGCATATCATGCCGATATCCAAAATCGAGAAGACGGAACTTCCATAAAAGAAGAACTGGAACAGCAACTTCTTAACAATGAGATAAAAGTACTTGTTGCAACGGTAGCGCTTGGAATGGGTTTTGATAAACCTGATTTGGGTTTTGTTATTCACTTTCAACGTCCTGCATCATTGGTGCATTATTATCAGCAGGTTGGTCGGGCCGGCCGAGCTGTTGACGAAGCTTTTGGGATTTTACTTTGCGGTGAAGAAGATGATCTCATTGCTGATTATTTTATTCGCAATGCTTTTCCACCTCAACAGCACATTTCGGAAATCCTCACTGCTTTGGATAAATCAGATAGTGGTCTTTCTGTACCATCCATTCAGAGTGTATTGAATCTTCGTAAAACTCAGATCGAAAAAACTTTAAAATTTCTGACGGTTGAATCGCCATCACCAATTATAAAAATCAGTTCAAAATGGCAGGTTACTGCAACAGCATCAAGCTACCGTGTAGATCAAAAACATGTCGATTTGATCACCGAAATAAGGCGGGGAGAACAACAGCAGATGCGTGAATATATGCGGCATACTGGTTGTTTAATGGCTTTTTTGCAGGAGGCTCTGGACGATCCTTCGCCGCGAGACTGTGGTAAATGTAGTAATTGTATAGGGGCACAATTGTTGACTGACAACTATGATCATAATTTGACCTATCGAGCAGCTCTTTTTTTGCGCAGAAGCTATCAGCCAATCATTCCCAGAAAACAATGGCCTGCAAGTAATATGTTCCAGCATTCACCCCTTGGTGGTTACAAAATACCAGAAACTTTGCAAGCTCAAGAAGGTAGAGCGTTAAGTCTTTGGCGTGATGCTGGTTGGGGGCAACTCGTTGCTCTTGGAAAGTATGAGGAAAACAGGTTCACCGATGAGCTTGTTACCGCATGTGTCGAAATGCTGAAGGATTGGAAGCCAGAACCTGCTCCTGAATGGGTAACATGTATTCCATCACTTAATCATCCAAAGCTTGTCCCTGATTTTACTGCACGACTGGCTGCTGAGCTTTCCTTACCATTTGTTCCTTGTATTGAAAAGGTACAAGCAAACAGGCAGCAGAAAGAGATGGAAAATAGCTACCAGCAGGTAAGTAATCTGGATGGTGTTTTTAATATCACGGATCAGTGCCTCAAAGGAAAATGTTTATTGGTTGATGACATGATTGATTCAGGCTGGACTTTCACCATTGCATCAGCCTTATTGCGTCAAGCGGACTGTTCCGCAGTATACCCAATGGCATTAGCCTTAAACTCGCCAAGGATTGATTGATCATGAATGACTTTTTAACCTCCGATACAAAAGCGATTCTTTTGCTTTGTGGTTTTTTCGGAAAGGATCATGCTGAAAAACCACTGACGCAAACAGAATATACATTGCTTGTGCATTGGCTTATAAACAATAAGATGCGGCCGGCAGATCTTCTGCAAAACGATCATATCGTTGATGTATCTAAAGAAAAAACTTTTGATCGCAAGCGACTGGAAAGTCTTCTCAGTCGTGGTGTGCAGCTTGGATTTGCTGTTGAAGAATGGCAAAGAAACGGCATATGGATTATCAGCAGAAGTGATCCTGATTATCCTGTACGTTATAAAAAACACCTCAAAGATAAAGCTCCTCCGATATTATATGGAGTTGGTGACAGATCTCTTCTTTCCGGAGGAGGGCTTGCAATTGTAGGCTCACGCAATATCGACAAGGAAGGTGAAGAGTTTACCCGACGAATGGCGGAACTTTGTGCATTAAACAGAGTGACGGTTATATCTGGAGGCGCACGTGGAGTTGATCAATTTGCGATGGCAGCTTCTCTGGACGCTGGAGGTGTTGCTATTGGCATCCTTGCGGAAAATTTATTGAAAATGAGTTTGGAACGTGCTTCCAGACATGCTATTGCAGATAGTCGGCTTGTGCTGCTTTCTCCTTATCATCCAAATGCACGTTTTACAGTAGGTACTGCAATGTCAAGAAACAAGTTAATCTATGCTTTGGCTGATTATGGACTCGTGGTCAGTGTAGAGTATAAAAAAGGTGGAACTTGGGCTGGTGCAGAAGAAGAACTTAAACGGGATCATTCACTGCCAGTTTTTGTAAGGCTTGGGGAGAACGCTCCTCAGGGAAACAGTAAACTTCTCGCTCTTGGGGCAATCGGATGGCCTGAGATAATTGATCGAAATAGACTGAAGCAACAACTTTCTGACTTGTCAACTCAAACACAAGAGAAACAATGCCAGAAAAATCCTGGTCTTTTTGATTATATGTCAGTCGAGGAAACGAAAAGTATTGAAAATGCAAGGGAACAGGCTGATGAAGTAGTGAGCGGCGAGATGCCCGTGGTCGAAAAAGAAATAAATTCAGGGGAAATCACAGATGCTGTTTATCAGGCTGTATTGCCGCTCATATTAAATAAACTGAAAACTCCTGCCACCATTGAAGAGCTTTCTGAGTCACTCAATGTGTTTAAGACACAGCTTAATATATGGCTGAAAAAAGCTATAGATGAACACAAGATCATTAAGCTTTCTAGGCCTTTACGGTATCAAAAGGTAGAATAGTATGCACTTTTATTATCTCGATGAAGCGGGTTGTACCGGCGAGGATCTGAATAATCCTGAACAACCAATCTTTGTGTTAGGTGGATTGAGTGTTCGCGATGAAGGCTGGAACAAGACCCAAGAGGATTTTGCGAAAATCGTGTGTGATTACTTTGACGGTACTATACCAACCGGGTTTGAACTCCATTCTCATGAATTGCTTTCGCCTTCAGGAAGCGGTCCATTCCTAAATCATGATCGAGAACGGCGAAACCAACTTGCTAAAGACGTCCTGTCTTTGTTGAATACCAGAAGCCATGATGTCCATTTTTTTGCGATTGATAAACAAAAACTTAGCAGTGAGGTATGTGTTGTAGATATGAATTACAACCTCAATACACCATATCTGGTTGCATACGACTATCTACTTACTCATATCAATTGGTTCGTAAAAGAGAAGCTTGGTCGTTCAGCAAGGGGTATGTTGATAATAGACGCCAAAGAACAGTTTCATCCTCACATCGAGGCAGTTACAAGATTTAGAAGATTCGAAGACACTGCGGCCCATCGAATAAAATGGATAGTTGAATTCAGTTATCCAGTGGATTCTGAGAAAAACCCAATGGTTCAACTTTCTGATCTCGTAGTGTTTTGCGCGAAAAAATTTTATGAAATTGAATCTGGATATAGAGAAAACTATCCAGATGAGGCTAAGCTTTTTTTTGCAGAATGTTTCCAGATTATTGACGGTCGCAACCCGAAAAAATCTTTGGTCAGCAGAAGTGGTCGAAATATGGAACATCTTAATAATTACCTCTCCGCTGTCCAAGCAAAGCCATCCCGGCAATGGAAACGGAAATATGGGCTCGCATGAATGATCTCTGGCAATACAGCACTATCCACAAAAGTGCTTGCAAGGTTATCGAGGAAGAGACCTTGTGGGGCCAAAAGGTTTGCCGGGTATGGTTGCCGAATCAGGATACGGTTGTGCGTGTTCCCTGTTCTGCGTTGCAGCCGCTGAACGTTGCCCTGAAGCCAGAGATCGAGGCTCACCGGATCGGATATATTGCAGCGGCAGCAAAGGTAGCGGAACTGCTGGAAGGGGGAAGTAACGCTGCTGATGACCATGTCCTGCTGGCTCCAATGGAGTCAAACGTGATTCCTCTTCCTCATCAAATTCATGCCTTGTCAAGAGCTCTTTCCGGTGATCGGGTTCGATATTTGCTGGCTGATGAGGTTGGCCTTGGCAAAACCATTGAAGCCGGCCTTATCATGCGGGAGCTTAAGCTTCGCGGATTGGTGCGTCGTATACTGGTGGTTGCTCCAAAAGGTTTGGCGACTCAGTGGGTCGCGGAAATGCGTACGCACTTCAACGAACAGTTTCGGCTGGTGCTTGGTGATGATATCGGAACGCTCCAGCGTTTG
>Ga0214197_1000010_pt1 | contig 117781 bp, 100 predicted proteins | sample TroBogEpilimnion_16_FD_153035 | JGI IMG/M metagenome (GOLD analysis project Ga0214197, IMG submission 153035) | Freshwater microbial communities from Trout Bog Lake, WI - 09SEP2008 epilimnion | ecosystem: Environmental > Aquatic > Freshwater > Lake > Epilimnion/Euphotic zone | place: Trout... | reverse complement strand
CAATAAGGACGTTATATTTTTTCATGAATTCTCCTTAAATTAGTAGGTCTAGGTAATGGCTCTTTCATTGATTGTAGGTCGATTTCTGAATTCTCAACCTATGGGCGGCGGTGAATTCCTAGAGAAAAGTGGAGTGCAGTTACAGGCCCTTGCCAGGGACCGGAGGAGGGGCGTACCTCCAAGAAACCCCCCGCAACGTTGAAGCAAGGCCACGGTTTCACCTAGTCCTAGAACCCCTGTCAAATTCATGGACCTGTCCTCCATGGAGCGCAGGAGGGTTTCTACGCCCTGGTAGCCGACTTCCTTGTTGCCGAGCCCCAAAAAGGTCCATGGTCCTTCTGCCGCTTCCTCCAGCTCAGATCGGAACGTTGGGTCTTCCAGAATGGAGGGGTGGTCCACCAGGAGTACCAAGGTCTTGGCTGGGTCCCAGCCGAGTCTAGCCAGGATTGTCTGAGCCTCTTCCTGGGCCGCCGGGCTGGTCCAGAGGGTGCCGGGTGCTGGTTCGAGCCCAAGGGCTTCAAGCAGGGCCCCTGACCCAGTCTTTCGTGGGACCAGGCAGTTGTAGCCGTAATTGGCGGCCCTGATAAATTCGAGGTCCTGGACTCGGTCTGGAAACGCGTAGGCAATGGCCCCAACCGCATGGGCCGCGACCACGAGGTCGTCTCCCTCGAAGCCCCGAGCCGCATCCAGGTTAATGATCAACTCCGGCCCAAAGCCGAGCATGACCTTGACCACGGAATTTCGGTAGTGTTCGTCCCCGGCGTAGCGCTTCAAATCCAGACACTGGACCTCGAAACCCTCCAGAATTTCCAGACATTCTGGCGTGCAAAGCACCAGGACTTGGCCGTGGCCCCCTTTGTTCCCGCAGGCCCTAAGGAGAGCGGCCTCATCAATGATGTTCTGCAGCCCTCCCAGGGCCACGATGGCAATGCGCTTGGCCTCCCGGGCCAGGAACCGGATCATTTTGAGACTATGGGGATCTCGTTCCTGAACCAGGTTGGGCGGAGGGTCGGTGGTTCCAGGCCGAAATCCATAATCCACCGCGGCAATCGCCGTGGGTGAGAATCCTGCTCGCATCAGGAACGGCAATGCAGCTTGCCAGGCTTCCTGTGTGGGTGCGGATTGGCGGAACTTCGGGAGGAAGGAATCGTCTCCATGGTTTCGCCCTACGATTCTGAAGAATGAATCAGAAAGTTCAGCATCGTCGCCGAACATGGCATCGGCAATCTGAGCGAAGCCGCGAAAATCCAGCATCCATCGGCCGAACAGGTCGTCTCCACCATTGGTCGCATCGCTATTGATCCGGTTCTGAACAAGAACCTCAGGAATGAGATGAAATTGCGGAAACCGAGAAAGCACACCCATCATTCCCGAGAGATGAATGTAGCCTGTGCCTACCGCTCGCGACAGGCTGTCCCGATCAAGGAGGAAGTGGTCCTTTCGAAAAATCGTCACGCTTATAAAGGCAAATACCCCGGCAGTGTACGCGCAGGAATCGAAGTAGCGAAGCAGGCCTTCGCGGTCCTCCAGATTCCAAATTCGATTCGTGGCACCCTCCCGGAACCAATTCAGGACAATGATGGGTCGCAGGTCCACATCGCATGCTTCGGCCCGACATAGGCAGACGTCAGCGCCGGCATCAAGTTCCCTTAATACACGGGCGATGCTCCCTGGGAGCCAGATGTCATCGTCCCCCATGACCCATACAAACACGCCACGGGCCTCTTCCACGCACCGCAGATAGTTCCGGTCGAAGCCGATGTTTTCGTCGTTCCTGAATGCACGCAGTTCCGGGTGGGCCGCGTGGATGCTGGCGATGACGGCCTGCGTTTCATCACTGGAGGCATTGTCGCAAACGATGACTTCCACGGCTCCTGGCGGCTGACTGGCCGCCTCCCTGAGCCCGCTTTCCAGGGCGTCCTTGAGGAACCGACCCCGATTCCAGGTGGGAATGCAGAGCGACAGCCTGGGGCGGGGGGACATGGTTGCTCCATGGGGGTTCGGGTGAGGGAACCGGGTCTTTTGTAGATAGTGTCAGCCATCTTGGCGGTTTGTGGGGGTGCGATAGCGGGACACAAGAGGGGCCCATCGCCCCTGGGCCTGCAGGATGAATTCGGCCGCGGCGCGGAAGCACCCTTCGCCGCCCTTCTGCCGCATCACCAAGGTGCTGGCCGACTGCACTTCCTGGGCCGCGTCGGAGGGGCAGGCCGAGAAGCCGACGGCCAGGATGACCGGAAGATCCACCAGGTCGTCCCCCAGATAGGCGATCTCCTCGGGATTCAGTCGGTGCCTTCCGAGGATGGAGTGGAAGGTGGCCAGCTTATCCTGGGGTCCCAGGTGGAGTTCCTGGACGCCGAGCTCCTCGCCCCGCCTTCGAGTGCTGGCGTCGTCAAGGGCCGAGATGAAGCCCACGGGAATCCCGCTCTGGGCCAGCCACTGGATGGCGGCGCCGTCCCGGGTGCTGAATGCCCGCAGGTGCGCCCCGTGGACGTCGTAGATCAGGTGGGAGCTGGTCAGGACACCGTCCACATCCGTCAGGACCAGCCGCACGCGTCGGGCCGCCTCCACGGCGATTCCTTCGGTGACGGGCCCCGGCGGCCCAGGTAAAGCTTCCACCATTGAGAGCTCCATCGAAGGGACAGGTCCGATTCTGACCCATCCCAGGTATCGTGGAAGTAAATATCAATCGAGGTGCGGCATGCACACGGGGGATGCACGACCCCTCATCGTCTTCGAGATGGCCAACAACCACGCCGGAAGCCTGGAACATGGACTCCGAATCCTCCGGACCTTCGGCCCTCTCGTGAAGCCTTTCAAGGGCCAATTCGACTTCGGATTCAAGCTCCAGTACCGGGACCTGGATACCTTCATCCATCCGGATTTCCAGAACCGGATGGACCTGAAATTCGTCAAGCGTTTCCAGGAGACTCGCCTTTCCGAGGATCAATTTCTCCTCCTGCGCAAGGCCATGGACGACGAGAGCTTCATCCCTGTCTGCACGCCGTTTGACGAGGTATCGGTGGGCCGGATCGAGGCTCACGGTTACCGCTACCTCAAGATCGCCAGCTGCTCCTTCGGGGACTGGCCCCTCATGGAGCGCATCGCAGCCTCGCCGCTGCCCATCATCGCGTCGACAGCGGGCGTGCCCCTGGAGGTCCTGGACCAGGTGGTGAGCTTCCTGGAGCACCGCCAGCGCCCGTTGACCCTGCTGCATTGCATCGGCGAGTACCCCACCGCAGCTGACCACCTGCAGCTCAACCAGATCGATTTCCTTAGGGCACGCTACCCTCAGCACCGGATCGGATTTTCCACGCATGAGTCCCCTGGCAACACGAGCTTGGTGCAGATGGCCCTGGCCAAGGGCGCGGCGGTCTTCGAGCGGCACGTGGGCATCCCCACCCCGGAGAGCCCTCTCAATGCCTATTCCTCGAGCCCGGACCAGATCGGGCCCTGGCTTGAGGCTGCGGCAGAGGCCCTCGCTGCCTGTGGCGGTACCTCGGGCAGGTACGAGCCCACCAAAGGGGAGTCCGACAGTCTGCGGGACCTCCGGCGAGGCGTCTACGTGACCCAGGCCATCCAGGCAGGAGAGCGGATCGACATCGGAAAGGTCCAGTTTGCCATGCCCAATGCACCGGGTCAGCTCACGGCCAACGACTTCTCGAAGTACGCAGAATTCAGGGCCCTGGCACCCATTCCCGCCCGAGGCGCGGTCTTCGTTGAAAACGTCGAACGCACGGATCACCGGGAGAGGGTCCTCCAGATCATTCAGAGAGTTCGCGCCCTGCTCAAGGAGAGCCACACTGTCACCTCTGAGAAGGCGGATGTGGAAATCTCCCACCACTATGGACTCGACCGCTTCGACGAAGTGGGCATGACCATCATCAATGTCGTCAACCGCGCCTACTGCAAGAAACTGCTCGTCCTGCTGCCCGGCCAGCACCATCCCGAGCAGTACCACATGAAGAAGGAAGAAACCTTCCACATCCTTCATGGCACCGTCCAGATGAAGCTGGATGGCCTGGAATCCACGGCCAATCCTGGCGATGTACTCACCGTAGAGCGGGAAGTCCGGCACGAGTTCTGGTCTGAAGCCGGGGCCGTCATCGAAGAAGTCAGCTCCACCCATTTCCGGGAAGACAGCTATTACACCGACCCAACCATCATGCAGAACCCCAGCCGCAAAACCCAACTCACCTACTTCTTCGGCTGACCGCATGAGGCTCGCCGACTATGTCTGGGACCGGATCGCCGCCGAAGGCGTGGAGGACGTCTTCATGCTCCCCGGGGGCGGATGCATGCACCTGGTGGATGCCCTGGGACGCCACCCAAGGCTGAAGTTCATCTGCAACCTCCACGAGCAGGGCACGGCCATCGCGGTGGATGCCTACGCGCAGGTGCGGGGGTTCGGCGCGGGCCTTGTGACCACCGGCCCCGGCGGCACCAATGCCATCACCGGGCTGGCCGCCGCCTGGATGGATTCGACCCCGTGCATCTTCGTCTCGGGCCAGGTCAAGAAGGCCGATCTGAAGCGGGACTCGGGGGTGCGGCAGCTCGGCTTCCAGGAAATCGACATCGTCTCCCTGGTGAAATCCATCACGAAATATGCCGTGACGGTGGAAGACCCCGACACGATCAGGTTCCACCTGGATCGCGCCATCCACCTCGCCCGCAGCGGCCGCCCAGGGCCCGTCTGGATCGACCTGCCCCTGGACGTGCAGGCTGCCGAGATTACTCCAGACGACCAGGCGGCCTGGGTCCCGGAGCCTGCGCCCACGCCCGCCCTGGACGGGGCGGCCACCCAGATCCTGCGGGCCCTGGAAACGGCCCAGCGCCCGGCCATTCTGCTGGGAAACGGGGTCCGCCAGGCCGGGGCCGTAGGCCAGGCCCTGGAACTGGCCGAGCGGCTGAAAGTGCCGGTCCTGACCACCTGGAAGGCGGCCGACTTCCTGCCCGAGGACCACCCCCTCTTTGCCGGAAGGCCCGGGGCCGCCGGGCAGCGGGGGGCCAACTTCACCCAGCAGAACGCGGACTGGCTGCTGGTGCTGGGGGCCCGGCTGGACCTCGGCCAGATCGCCTACATGCCGGAGCTGTTCGCCCGGGGGGCCCGGAAGTTCGTGGTGGACGTGGACCCGGCCGAACTCGGCAAGCTCCGCATGGACCTCGACCTGAGCCTGGTGGCCGATGCCGGGGACCTGCTCCAGGCCCTGCTGCGCGGCCTCCCCCGGCACAAGCTGCCGGACACGGACGCCTGGCTCCGACGCACCCAGGCCTGGAAGGCCCGGTACCCGGTCCTTCGGCCCGAGTACCGGCTGGAAGAGGGCCACGTGAACGCCTACAGCCTGGTCGAGGCCCTGGCGGGCCTTGTGGGAGAGGGGGACCTGCTGGTGCCCGGGTCGTCGGGCCAGTGCAGCGAGATCACCTGCCAGGCCTGGCCCGTGCGGAAGGGTCTCCGCATGCTCAACAGCCAGGGACTCGGGGCCATGGGCTTCGGCCCCCCTGCCGCCCTGGGCGCCTGCGTGGCCTCGGGCGGGCGGCGCACCATCTGCATCGACGGCGACGGCGGCTTCCAGATGAACGCCCAGGAGCTGGAGGTCATCCGCCGCCTGAACCTGCCCATCAAGATCTTCGTCCTGGACAACCAGGGCTACGGCTCCATCCGGAACAGCCAGCGAGGCTACTTCCAGGGGCGCTACGTAGCCAGCGGCCCCGCCTCGGGGCTCACCCTGCCCGATATCACCACCCTGGCCGGGGCCTATGGCATCGCCACCGCCACCCTAAAGGACCACCGGGACCTGGAACACAAGCTGCCAGCCCTGCTCAGTGCCCCGGGGCCCCTCGTCTGCGCGGTCCGTCTCAACCCCGACCAGCCGACCCTGCCCCGGGCCGTGTCCTACCAGCGGCCCGACGGCAGCATGGCCACCCGCCCCATGGAGGACCTGTTTCCCCTGCTGGACCGGGAGGAACTCCTGGCCAACCTCTCTATTCCGCCCGCAGAGCCCTGACCCGCTCCCACGGCCCCGGAGCTGTCCTCAGCCTTGAGGTCCCAGGACGGGCAGTTTCTTGTGCAGGAAGGCGCGGTACATGTCGTGGACGGGAATCAGGTCCGGCGGGGCCTCCTCGTGCCAGGCCCACTGGCCGGCCAGGGGGTTGCCACCCTGGAAGCGCAGGGTGTCGTCCAGGGTCCCCGCCAACTCGCACAGGTAGAGCAGGGAGATGAAGTGGCCCCGGTCCCTCCGGGTGGGATGGATCACCTCCCGAATGGCCAGGGGTTCCTCCCGGAAGCGCACAGAGGTGCCCAGCTCCTTCCGGGCCACGGCCTGGACCCGCTCGGCGCGACTCTCCTTGTAGCGGATGATGCCGCCCGGAATGTGCCAGCCCGGAGAATACTCGTAGCCGTCATCCCGCCAGGTGAGCAGCGTCCGCCCCTCCCCGTCCCGGATCAGCAGATCCACGTTGATCATGGGGGTGAGGCGCGTGACAAAGAGGAATAACGCCTCCGGTAGTCCAAGGCTTGCGTCGAAAACACTGGATTCAAGAGATTTGATGGCCGATTGGAGAATGCGGTTCGCGCCAGGCATCTACATCACACCCTAGTTGTTGGGAGATTGGAACTTGACGATTTTCCCATGTTTTGAAACTAATAGACCGATACAAACTGAAAGGTGTTGCCACAATTGCAAGACGGGAGTCGGTCCTCAAATTGGTGGGTATTAGCATAAGGATAAAACTTTAGGCATAGACATTGCTTGGCAGCCCTCGGAGACGGAATGAAATTCACCTCTGAAAGCATCGTGAAGTCCTGCCGGAAATTGGAGAGCGGGCTGCGTTTCGGTCCGGAAGGGATCCACGCCTGTCAGGTGGGGCCGTTTTCTTCGCCCATTTATTGGTCTGCAGAAGAGGCTTCGGATTTGCAGATCACCAAGGAAATGATCATCGAGAAGCGGGAAAAGCTTTTCCAGATGCTCAATACCGAAGGCGGCGACGTCCCGTGCAAGAGTTGCCAGATGCTCATCACCAAGCGATTCGACAAGGTGGATTTGACGAAGCTAGGCCATATCGACCTAGCCTCATCCACCATTTGCAACCTGCGTTGCAATTATTGTGGTTACGCCATTCAAAATTGGTTTATAGATGCCAAGTACGAAGCCTTAGCCATCCTAAGAGAATTCGCCCCCGAGGAAGTGGCCTGGGATTCTGCTGTGGATTTCAATGGCGGTGAGCCGACACTATTTAAGAATTTCGATGAGTTCATTGAATTTTTTTCGTCCCGGCGCATCCGTGTATTCCTGTACACCAATGCCGTGATCTACAGTCAATCTGTTTACAACGGACTAGCGAATGAGTGCATCCGCTGGGTCTGTACTTCTTTGGATTGTGGGACCCAGTCTTCGTTTTTACGCATCAAGCAACGAGACTATTTCCATCAAGTGGTCGGGAATCTGAAGAAGTATGCGGAGGCTGGATCACAGGGAGGCGGGAATCTCGCCGTGAAGTACATTTTCTGCGACGGCAATTGCGGAGATGAAGATGTTGTTGGGTTTGTCGAGGCAATGCGCGTTGTTCGCCCACAAAAGGTATGGCTGACCTTCGACTTTGAACCCTTGAGGGGACTCGCAGGTGATTCTGAGGATTTCGGTGAACTGGACTACTCGAGCCATATTGCCGCCTACGCGAAGATGTATTTGCTCCTCGAAAAGAACGGAATCGATACGGAGCATTTTGCGAGACGACACCTAGCGTTGGTGAGTCGTCATGGGCGAGTGCTATTGGAACGGGCTCTTGCAGAAATCGAACGATTCCGTCTTCTAGATTTCTCGCATTCGGCGGACCATGAAACTGGTGTGAACAGCCGGTCCGAATACATAAAGTCAAGCCAATTTTCGACCTCACCTTTGCGGCTCTCCCTGCCTGGACAAGAGGCTCTTCCATGGGATCTTACGGATAAACGCGTGGCCATTGCTCCGGCCTGTGCCGATGCCATAGGCTTGCTGGCGGATCCCGAAATCAAAAGGGCGGACATCGTGGCTTTTGTGGATAGGGATCGGGTCCTACATGGAAAACGCATCGAAGGAATACTCGTCCATGGCTATGAGGAAATTGGCGATTTGGCTCCTGACGTGATCCTCGTGGCAGCGCCGGAAACCCATCGAAGTGCAATTTTTCAAACCATCACGCAATATGCAAGTCAAGATGCATGCGTGGCCATTCTCTCTGCACCCTGTTAAATGAGGCTCCGAGCAATCCTGAGATATTTGGGGGAATCTTTTGAATTACCTGCTTCTCATGCCGCGCGGGCTTTCGACCTCCCAGGACCAGTACTTCCATGTCTTCGCGGTTGGAATTGCGTATGTCTCGGCCAGCATGAAAAAGGCTGGGCACAGGGTTTTTACGGCCAATCTCGATTACGTGCAGGGTGAAATCACGACGGTTCTGAGAGACCTGATCGAGGAGAACCACATCGATGTCATGTGTACGGGCGGTTTGAGCCGTGACTGGACAAAAATAAAGGTCATCATCGACGTCGTTCGTGCGATCGATCCTCGAATTCTCTGCGTCGTTGGTGGAGGCATCATCAGTGCCGACCCGGAACCCGCCATGCGCGTCCTGGATGCGGATATCGGAGTGATCGGCGAAGGCGAGGATACCCTGTGCGAACTTGCGGAGGCCTTGGATTGCGGCAAGGACTATCGCCATATTCACGGACTGGTATTCAAGACAGACCAAGGGCTGACCGTCACGCCCCGAAGAAAAGAATTAGGTCATCTGGATGAACTTCCGCTCCCCGATTTTGATGGCTTCGATTATGGCCGATTCGTGGCTGATACAGGACTGGCGGTCATCACCTGCAGTCGGTCCTGCACCTATGCCTGCTCGTTCTGCTTTCGACCTGCGGGTCATAAATACCGGCAGCGGAGCATGGAAAACATCATCGCCGAGATCGATATGCAGATCAGCCACTATCATCCCCGGAGTCTGGCTTTGGCGGACAACCTGTTTGCCAGTTCGCGGGAGCGTGTGCTTGAGTTCTGCACGGCGATCAAGGAACGCGGAATTTCATGGGGCTGTTCACTCCGTGTTTCGGATGCCACCGACTTCGAGATGCTGCAGGAGATGAAGGAAGCCGGTTGTTCCAGCGTCAACTACGGTTTGGAAAGCGCCGACAATTCTGTGCTCAAGAGCATGCGGAAGGGGATTACGGTCGAACAGATCGAAACCGCTTTGGACAACACCTGGAAGGCCAATATCCACCTTCAAGCCAATTTTATTTTTGGCGATCCCAATGAAACTAGCGAGACGCTCTCCAATTCCTTGACCTTCTTCCACAAGCACAAGGAACGATTCTTGTTCCCCTTGGATCCCATGATCGCCTTTCCTGGCACGCCGATATACAAACAAGCCTGCAAGAAAGGGTTGATCCAGGATCGGGAGCAGTTCCTGAAGGACGGGTGCCCCGTCCTCAATATCTCAAAGCTGTCCGATGTTCAATTCAAGGAGATGTTATCGACCATTACGGAGTTGCGATTGGGTCCCCGCGTTCCGGCGGGGCCTTTTCGGGTCCAGGAGGTGTCAAGAGAAGGTGTCTGCAAAATCGAGTTTGACTGCCGAAAATGCAACCGAAGGGAAACGCTGAGTGTGCCTTTCTGGTTTTCGCTGGTTCCCGTATGCCCTTCCTGCGGCACCGTGAATCACCTGGATCCCTTTGAGAAGGCCGCGCATCTTCCAGACCCCTTCACTGAAGAGGTACCGAAGGCTGGAACCATCGCGTTGTGGGGGGCCGGCGGCATCTATTTCAAACTGATAAACCATTACCCGGAGCTTGCCTCCGACCGCTACATCCTGCTGGATGGCAATGCCTCGCTGCATGGCCTGCGGATCTGCGACAAGGAAGTCCACTCCGCGGCCCTGCTCGGCCAGAAGGAGATCCGCACGGTCATCATCACGGCCCTGAGCCGGAAGGACGATATCCACCGGACAATCCGGGAGGCCTACCCCTTCGTCCAGGAGGTGCTGGTGCCCGACTTCGAGATCCGCCCCGAAGGCATCGTGCCCAAGCTGAGGGCGCTGTCCTAGGTGGTGGCGTACAGCACGGTCTCGCTGGTGTACGTGGTGTAGTTACGCAGGTACAGGCGGTAGCCCAGATCCAAGTCATGCAGGAAGTGCGGGATCTCCCAGAGGTGGTTGGGCGAGTGGTAGACGCAGACGCCCAGATCCGGCCGGTGCTCGCGCAGCAGGCGCTCACCGCCCTTCAGGACCTCAAGCTCGACGCCCTCCACGTCCATGCAGATGAAGGTGGGATCCAGGGCCGGAAAGGCGTGATCCAGGGTGAGGCACTGCACCCAGGCGTCGCCCTGTTCGGAAATGCGCGAACCCAGCCCCGTGCCGCTTAGGAACCGCGCCTGCCCATCATGGCTGTGCACCGCGCAGGGCAAGGCCAGGATCGTATCGGCCAGCTCGAGCTTGTGAGCCTGGAGGTAGGTGACGAGGCGTTGGAAAATGAGGGGCTCCGGCTCGAAACACGCGATGGTCTCGACCTTGCCCATCGTGGCCTGCAGCAGGCGGATGGTATCGCCGTCGTAGGCGCCGCAGCAGACGAAGCGGGCGTGGCCCCGGGCCAGGGGCACATCCGTGGGGAAGTACTGCTCGGGCCGGGGACGCATGGGCAGGGTTACGGGCCGCCGCGTCAAATGCGTTTCCAGGCACTTCACGTAGATCTCGCGGCTGAGATCGTCGGCGAAGAGTTCGTAGGCGGAGAGGATCGCTGCCTCGGAGTGCCGGTAGTAGGCGAAGCCCCGCTCCCGCAGTGCAAGGGGCAGCTGGAAGGGGTTGTGGACCTCGTAAACATCCCGCAGCGAGATCACATGCTGGAAGCCCATCGCCCTGGCGTTCCGAGCCATTTCCTCGTGATGGGCCTGGGTGCCCACGCAGAGGATGACGACGGCTTGCCGCTGCTGCTCCGGGCTGGGATGAAAATCCTCGGGCGCGAAGGCCGGGATTCCGTCAACGGCATCCCCGAGGCGAAAACGGCGATCTAGGATGGCCGTGGGCCGGTACCCGTGCATCTTCAGGACGATCTCGAAGAACCAGTGACTGCACTCCCCGGCGCCATAGACGATGAGGGGCCGCGTGCCGAAGGCCTGGGCCAGCGAGAAGGCCTCCGGGGGGAAGGACTCCCGCTGTAGGAGTTGGCGGAGTGGATCTGCGTGGCTCATGGGAGGTACCTGGTTTCGGGTCCGAATCAATCCTGAGTAAGAGGACCCGTCAAAGCGTGGCGAGAAGGTCCGTGTCGCATAAATGAAACGTATTGTGCCGAAGAAAGATCCGGTAATCCGGACAGAGACGATTCACCAAAAGAGGGATTTCAAACATGGACTTGGGCCCGTGGTACGCTCCCAGCGCCAGTTTGGGCTTGCATGAGGAGATGGTTCGAGAAGCACCTTCGAGGGCTTGCATTATGACGTTCCCACCTGGATCCATCTTGATGAAGGTGGGCTTCACGTCCTGAAGATAGTCATCGAGGCTGACAACCTGGATCTCGATATTGCCCGTGTGATCAATGGCCCCAGCCTGATCGTGCAGGGCGTTTTCCGAGGAATTGAATCGGAGTGTCTGGCTTTGAGACCATACGCCCAGGGGACGGCAGACGATATTCGATAGACCCTTGGTATTCGTGAGCAAAGCCTGATAGCAATGCGGGTCCGGTTCGAAGGCGTGAATACTCCGATAATGAACCCCCCTCTTTTCACAGGCTTTGACAAAGGTTTCCACCGTATCGCCATCATAGGCGCCCACATCGATCAGAACTTCGCCCTCGGCTAGCGTCAGCACATCGTTATTGAAATAGTAGTAATCCTCTGGAGTGCCCTCGTAATTGCCGCACCCGAATTCGAGTAAGGGCTGGCTGTAGGTCTGGATGAAGGCCTTGAAGAGTTCGAAACGGCCCTCGGATGCTAGCAGGGCCAGCTTAGAGATGAATAATCCCTTGGAGTGGTCGTCCGAAAGCAGATTGTAGGCCGCTTGAATATCTTCCTGGTGGTCCTTATAGATCTGCAGCACGTTTTTGGGTTTGGATACGATTTGATAGCTCTCAATCAAGGCATGGGTTCCCACCATTGAATACATGTACACCAAGGATGAGTCTGTATCAGAGGGTTTGCAGTGAACTCGGTCGGCTGAGAAACCCTCATCCAACAGTCGATCTGTAATCTGTTTTTGAAATTTATGTGAGGCTACGACGATCAAAGCGTCTCGGTAGATGGAAGTCAGTGTATCAAAGGGAATTAACGGGATATCACAGTAGGTTGTGGATTGGGATTCGCCACTGTCGCAGAAACAAACCGGTCGAATGCCATGAATTCTGAGCGTCGAACAGAGTTCCGCGCCGCACGCACCGGCACCGTAGAGAACCACGGGTGTACCTTGCTGTACCAACTCCTTGTTCTCCCGGAACAGGACATCCAGAAATCCAGGACAGCCCTGAGTCTCGTGTATGCGCTGCAGGATCTGTTCCAGAGCTGAATTCATTTCAATCCTCGAAGTTGAGCTGCAAGGTCACAGCGTTGAATTTCAAATGAACTGAATCTCAGCGAATCAGCTCTCCGATTCCTTGAAGCGAAGGCGCTGCAGGCACTGGGCTGCATGCTCATCCAGGTTGTCGTATTCGCAATAGTCGTTCATGGTGCAGCTCTGGCAGGGGCTCAGCTCCGGCTTGTGGCCGGAGAGGTGCCGGATCTGCAGGGCCCGGAGCCGGGCACCCTTCCAGATCGCCGCCAGGGTCTGGTGGTTCAAATCGCCAAGCAGGTTGACGCGCTTCCAGTCCACGCAGCAGGGCACCACTTCGCCATCCGCCTGGACCTGGATGCCCTTGAAGATCTGGGCGCAGACTTTCCGGGGCTGCACGGTGGCGGATTCCCAGCGGAATTCCTGCGTGAAGAGCTCCGAGTCCAGCTCGGGCCACATGGGCACCAGCTTTTCGATGTAGTGCTCGTCGCTGCAGGGCTCCACCATGGCCCGGAAGGTCTCGGCGTCCGCCTCGTTCTTGATGGCGCCGTGATGGATCTTGAGATGGATCGTGCAGCGGCCCCGCGCCTGGTAGAGCGCCTGGAGCTTGCCCTTGAAGACCTCGAAGTTCATGGCCGTCTTGCAGGTCTCCAGGTAGTCGGTGGCGGAGAGGCCCTCGATGGAGATGATGATGCGATCGAGGACCTTCGGCAGTTCCCGGATCAGTTCCTTGGTAAGCAGCAGGCCGTTGGTGAGCATCTCAATGCGCTCGGAGGCGCCCTTTTCCCGCGCGTAGCGCAGCATCCGAACCAGGTGCTTGTTCACCAGGGGATCGCCGTTGCCGCAGAGTCGCAGCAGCTTGACCTTGGCGGGGAAGGCGGCCAGATCATCGATGAGCTTCGTGAACAGCTCGTAGGGCATCAGGGCCTTCTTGAGCTGCTCACCTTCAAGACCCACGGGGCAGAAGCCACACTTCAGGTTGCAGTAGCCAGAGGGCTCGATGTAGACCACCAGAGGCGTTTCCAGGGGCACGGCGGTGTGCAGTTCCATGCGCCGATGGCTGATCTGCGAATGTTCCTTACTCATTGCGCCTCCGCAAGGCCGAGCAGCAGGCACGCCTTGCGCGCAGCGTCCTCCAGATCCAGTCCCGCGTAATCCTGCGCCGAGAAGCAGCGGCCGTTCACATCCGCATTCAAAAGGGCCCCCATCAGCACGCCGGGCAGGGCACTTTCAGCCGCATGGGGTGCCTGCCCGCCGCCCATATCCGTGCGCAGCCAGCCGGGATCCGCGAGACTCACCATGACCCCGGTCCCGGCGAGGTCGAAGGAGAGATCGTACACGAACTTGTCCAGGGCCGCCTTGCTGCAAGCATAGGCCATCTCGTCCATGCGGTTCCGGATGCTGCTGGTCAGATGGATGATCCTTCCGAAACCCCGCTGGCGCATGCCCGGGATCAGGGTCTGGCTGATCAGAATAGGGGCCAGCGCGTTGACCTGGAAGGCGGTGAGGTAGTCTTCCGCTGGCGTTTTCCAGAACCCGGGGGCGCTGGGAGGGGAGATGCCCGCATTATTGAAGACGATATCGATCCGGGGCACGGCCCGCACCAGCTTATTCAGGCAAGCCTCTATCTGCGCGGGGTCGGAGAACTCGGCGGATTCGCGGATGACATCCTTGCCATGGGGAGCGCAAAGGCTGGCGACCCCATCCAGGTGGCCATCGCGCCGGGCCAGAAGTATCAGGTTTGCCCCGCGCCGTGCCATATCCAGGGCGATGAGGCGTCCCAAACCGCGACTGGCTCCGGTGATCATCACCCATCGATCCATGACCGAGAGCAGACCGATCGAAGGTGCTGGACTGCCATCCGTTTCGCGGATGCACCGGACCCGATCGTAGGCCCGCTCGTAGTCCACGATGGCCACGCGGTGCAGGCCCAGAGCCTTCACCTGGGCCAGGATCGCCTCCGTGGCCTTGGAGGCGACTACCACGAAGACATCCGACAGCGCCGCCAGATCCGCAGGAGAGATGCAGGTCACGCCCCGGAGGCGCGTGTTCCATTTCGAGGCGTCGTTATCGCACAGGTAGTCCGGTTCCCGCCCCAGCATCTGCACGATCTGGGGGTAGCATTCCCAGGCCAGGATGCCCAGGCCGAATAGGCAGAGGGTGGCCCCATCCGGAATGCGGACAGGAGCGACCTTTTTCGCCTTAAGATGTGTCATGCAGAAGTCCACGGCATGTTACCTACGAGGGCCTCCACATCTATGGCTTGGCTGCCCGGGGGTGGATCATAGGAACAAGTGCGATTGGTGAGATCCACGGTGCTACGTAGCATTTCCAGGATGCGGCATCGTTCAGATTCACTGGCCGACCAGAAAGCTTGCAATTGCTTAAGAACAGCGTCCTCCAGCAGGCCTGGGTGGATGGCCACTGCCAGATGGAAGTAGCGGCGTGCTATGCGTTCCTTGTCCTGCAGCAGAAAACGGGTGCAGTACCGGATGCAGAGGCTTCCGAGTTTTTCGATGGCCTGGGGCAGGCGGGCAGCCGTCTTATCCAGCAGGCTTTCCGAGGCGATCTCTGCGAACTGATGCTGGAGGACAAAGGGGCCGATGATTTCCAGCAGGGACTCGGCGGCTTTCGTAGAATCGTTGGCTGAATGGACCCTGTGCAAGAGCAGCGGGTCCTGAATGTAGGCCATGGAATTCTCTCGGCACAGTTTGAAATCCAGGAGCCGGTTGCCGTACCAACGCGTCGCGATTCCCCTCGACCCCTTATTACCGTGGAGCTTGACCATTTTGTACATGACTTGAGAGATGCTTGGATTCACAGCAGCCATCATATAGACAGCGGCCTGCTCCGATCCTGGAATGATGCAGGACTGGTTGTAGAAGGGCGCTTCGTGCTCGAGTTCCCCCATGTTGTTGACAATGGTCCGGTGGACCATAGCGAAGGCACAGTCCTCATGGACTTCGAGAACGGAAAGACACTTCTCGACAAAGGTGGGAGCCAAGGCGTCGTCGGAGCAAAGAGTGACTTGGTATTTGCCACGCACGTTAAGCCAGCAATTGGCGAAATTGGCATCACTGCCGAAATTCCGCCGATTCCTGGTCACCGTCATGACTCCGGGATATCGCCGGACATACTCGAGGGCGATTTCCCAGGAGTCGTCATCGGAGGCATTATCCGAAAACAGGATTTCGATATTGCTGTAGGTCTGCTTGAATACACTGTCCAGACATTCGCGCAAGAACCTCCCATAGTTATAGTTGTAAACAATAATGCTGACCATAGGCCTGGTACGGTCGTGTTCATCGGGCGACAGGATCATGAGCAACGAATCTCCAGGCAGGGATCAGGGGGTCAATCGAACAGGCGAAGGAGTCGTTGAGCATCAGCATCCAGGGAATCTTCTTCAAAGCAGCGATGGGCGTTGATCTCGCACTCACGGCAGACCGTGCAACAGTCCTTACCCTTGAGGAGCATGGATCTTCGGAAGGCCTGGAAGGCTTCACCGTTCCAGATGTCCAGGACGGACTCGGTGTTGCAGTCGCCCAGGATCTCGGGGTAGACGATGGAATAGCAGGGCACCACCTTGCCATCGGGATTGATCTGGAAGGTGAAGAAGGGCTGGGGACAAATTTTCGATTCAACGGGTTCGCGCCCGAACTGAGTCAGGGATCGTTCCGTCCCCTTCAGGACATCCTTGTAGTCCACGAAGGGGAAAATGGGGCCCGCATGTTCGACGGAGATGAGGTCGCAGATATTCCCGAAACGCGCGTAGAACGCGGCCTCTTCGTCCTCCCCATCCAGGGCGCAGTCGATGACCTTGACGTAGAGTTGGCCATGCCCTTTGTGTTCGTAGAAGTACTGGATGTTATGGACCAGTTCATCGAAATCGATGTCCGCACCACAGACCTCTTTGTACTTCAAGGCGCTCATGCCTTGGAGTGAGATGGACAAGCGGGTCAATCCCGCCGAGATGAGGGCATCGGACATCACTGGGGTGAGCAAGGAGGCGTTGGTCAAAATCTCGGTGCGCTCGGCCACGCCCCGCTGTGTGGCAAAGGCCACCATGTCCGCGATGCCCTTGTGCAGCAGAGGCTCTCCCATGCCCACAAAACGCAGGGTCTTCAGCTTCTTCGGGAATTGGAGAAACCCATCGATGCACTTCTCGTACAGGGCCATCTCCATGACCACCTTGTCCGAGATGAAGCTGCGCTGCTCCATCTCGGTGGAGAAGACGCAGTAGCTGCATCGGAAGTTGCAGGCATAGATGGGGAAGATCTGGACCACGTAGGGCGTGTCCAGGGGCAGGACCTCCGCCAGCCGGGTCCTCGTGCCACCAGGGGCCTGTCCATTGACGTTGATGGCCTTCATGGGATCCCGCTCACAGGTCTAAGTTGAACTTCCGTTGGGTGCGGTCGGCTTCGGTGAAGACCTCGGCGCAAGGCACCGGAAGCGGCTTCCCGTAGATGCGGTTCTCGATGTAGTTGACGATGAAATCCTTGTCCTCGGCGATCAGGCAGGTGTCCTGGTACTCGCCGAAGTACTTGATGTCGAAGCCCCGCTGGATGATCTCCTTCAGCGGCTCCTGGAAGACGTTGCCGATGGAGGTGTGCATGTAGGGGCAGGGCAGCACGTCGCCGTACTGGGTCACCGAGATCATGCCCTTCACCGCGATGCAGCCCATGTCGATTCCATAGGCGGGCGAGAGATGTGTGCACAGGTTGTACTTCTTTTCCAGTTCCCGCATGTAGTCCATGTCATCCCGGTCCACGATCACATCCGTGTTGCCCTCCCAGGCTCCCACGGGCTTTGCGTAGGTGACAAACACGTTGAGGCCCCAGCCATTGAAGTATTCGACGAAGCGGACGAACTCCTCCGAGTGAAGCCGCTGCTTGGTCACCACGGTCTGGATGAAGATATCCAGCCCTGCCTTCTGGGATGCCTCGATGGCCCGGATGGCCCGGTCATAGGAGCCCGGGGCCTTCCGAAACGCGTCGTGGGCCTCCGCGTCCAGGCTGTCGATGCTCAACTGGATGCGGTCCACGCCGATCGCCTTCAGGTGCCGGGCCTTGGCATCATCCAGGAACCAGCCATTGGTGTCGCAGTTGATGTAGAACTTCTGGGGATCTATGGCTTCCACCAGCGCGTCGAAATCCTTGAAGACCAGGGGCTCCCCGCCGGTGATCACAAAACGCCCCAGGCCCAGCTCATCGGCCTGCCGGGAGAGGTTTCTGACGTCCTCGATGGTGAAGGAAGGCTTGTCCTGCTTGCCCTGGAAGCCCTTAATGGAGCAGTGGTCGCACAGGAAGTTGCAGGCGTAGTTGTATTGGAACTGAATGATGGCGATGCTCTCGCCGCGCTTCAGCTTCTCCTCGAACTTCATGATCTTGTCGTAGACGTAGGGCTTCTCATGCTGGAGCTTCCGCCGCTTGTCGCCTTCCAAGTGCTTCTTATCCTGGTCCAACATGAGCTACCCCCCAGTTCCTGCTTGAGTTGGATCAGAACCGGCCTGACTGGGCACAGTATTCCGCTGTCCTAACAATGGCTATCGACAAATCAGTGTACTCCTCAAGTCCTAGTTCACTGCGAGCCCGAAGGGTGCAGGGAACGTACCTGTCCGATGGCTGCCCAGGCTGGGGGAAGCCGGCAATTTCGACCGACCCCTTGGCGCCAAGGGTCCGGGCGACTGTCTCAGCCAATTCCTTGATGGAGAGGTCCAGTTCTGATCCCACGTTATATGGCCGACAGGATCGCCCTTCCAGGAAGATCGTCCATAGCCAGACCAGAAGATCGGCTGCATAGAGATAGGAGCGGCGCTGGGTGCCATCGCCCCTGACCTGGATGTTCTCTCCGCGCAGGACATTGAGAATGAAATTGCCGATCGCATACTGCAAGTCCATCTGTAGGCCCGGGCCCACAAAGCTGAAACCTCGAGCGATCTTCACCTCAAGGCCATGCTTGGCGGCATAGGCCGAGCCCAGGAACTCGGCCATGCGCTTGCCGTGTCCCAGGGCCTGCGCTGGTTCCAGAGGGTCAGGAGCACCGGGAAAATCCTCTGGGATATGGGTCAAACTCCATGGCTGGGTGCCATACACACAGCCCGAACTCGCGAAGAAGACCTGTTCTGCTCCGCAGTGCAGAGCAAAATCAAGGGTCCGTCGCATCCCTCGTTCCTGGAGGTCGAGCTTGGCGAGGGGTTCCACGTTGCGGAAGGTCGCTTCTGCAGGGGTGGCGGCTAGGTGAAGCACCTGAGAAAAGCGGCCGCTCGGGAAGTCGAAATGCTGCACATCCCCTTGGTGGAACTTGAAGCCTGGATTCAGAGCCAGATGAGGCTTCCTCTCCAGAAATGAATCCGGGTTACGACTGAGGATGAGGGCGGATACACCGAGATCCAGGTGTTGATTTGCCCAGGCCAGGCATTCCAGAAGCCAGGTACCAATGAACCCGGTACCACCGGTGATGAATATTCGGCGCCCACGGAGTGCGCTGAGGGGACGCTCCAGCCTGGCCAGAACCCAGTCCAAATCGGCCGAGAGAGGGTTCCTTCTTGGTACCCGGTCTGGCTTCATCGCAGAAGATCCGCAATCGCGGAGACCATGAATTCGAGCCTCGGATGATCGAGCCCGGGCCATACGCCAAGCCAGAAAGTTCGATCCATGACCAGGTCAGCCTGCACTAATCCTCCCACGATGCGGTGGGGTATGACTTGAAAGGCCGGTTGCCGCAGCAGGTTGCCCCCGAAGAGAAGCCGGGTGCCGATTTGCTGGTCCTCCAGGTGCTGTATGAGCTGGTTGCGTGTGACGGGAGCACCCTCGCGCAGAGTGAGGGGGAAGCCAAACCAGCTGGGGTGCGAATCTGGCAGGGATTCCGGCAGGATGAGGTGCTCCTCGAGGGGCCTCAGCCTGTCCAGGAGATGGGCGAAGTTGGCATTCCGGCTTGCGATGAACCCCGGCAGCTTGTCCAGCTGGGAGACGCCGATCGCTGCCTGCATATCTGTTGCCTTGAGGTTGTAACCGATGTGGCTGTAGGTGTACTTGTGGTCGTAGCCGTGGGGCAGGCCACCCAGCTGCCAATCGAAGCGCTTGCGGCAGGTGTTGTCATGGCCCGGCTCGCACCAGCAGTCCCTTCCCCAGTCCCGGAAGCTCTCGACGAGCTTCTTCAGAAGCGGAATTGAGGTCAGCACGGCGCCCCCCTCGCCCATGGTGATGTGGTGGGCCGGGTAGAAACTGCAGGTGGCCAGGTCGCCGAATGTGCCCACCATCTTCCCTTGATAGGTCGCTCCCACCGCATCGCAGCAGTCCTCGATGACCCACAGGTCATGCTTCCGGGCAACGGCCATGACTGCGTCGAGGTCGAAGGGATTCCCGAGTGTATGAGCCAGCATGATGGCCTTCGTTCGGGGGCCGACGGCTTCCTCCAGGTGGCTCACGTCCATGTTGTAGGTGGGGATGTGGACATCCAGGAACACTGGGACCAGTTGATTCTGAAGGATGGGATTGACGGTGGTGGGGAAGCCCGTGGCGCAGGTGATCACTTCATCGCCGGGTTGGAGGCGCCGCACCCCGAGCTCGGGCGCGGTCAATGCCGTAAGGGCCAGCAGGTTGGCGCTGGAGCCGGAGTTCACCAGCAGGCAATGCTTCTGCTGCATGAAGGCCGCGAAGCGCTCCTCGAAGGTCTGGGCGAACCGACCCGTGGTGAGCCAGAAGTCCAGGCTGGCATCCACAAGGTTCTGGACGTCCTTCTCGTCGAAGACCTTGCCGCTCACGGGTACGGGACTCTGGCCGGGCACAAAGGGCTGGGGGGGCCAATTGGCGTGGTAGTACTCGGCCACCAGCCCGAGGATCTGCTTCCGGAGGTCCTCGGCGCTCACGCCTGGGCTCCGAGATAATTCCGGTACCAGGCCACGGTGCGCTCGAGTCCTTCCTGCAACAGGACTTTCGGCTGCCAGCCGAGGACCCGCCGAGCCTTGGATGAATCCAGGTACTGGTCCTTGATCTCGGCCTGGGCGCTGTTGAGGATCACGGGCTGCAGGTCCTTGCGATGCATGATTTCCAGGATCTGCGAGGTGAGCCCAAGCACGCTGAGCCTCTCTTCGGGGCTGAAGTTGAAGGCTTCGCCGCGCACACCTTCCTGCTCGATCCGGTTCGCCAGGGCGAGGTAGGCATCCACCACATCGTCCACGTGGATGTAATCCCGGGTGAAGGTGCCATCGGAACGGATCTGGGGCGCCTGCCCCCCCAGCACCAGGCGGATGGTACCGGGCACGATGCGGCTCCAGTTGAGGTCGCCGCCGCCATAGATGTTTCCGCAGCGCGCCACGGTGACAGGCAGGCTGTAGGTGGCCGCATAGGACTGGGCCAGCAGGTCCGTGCAGCTCTTGGAGACGTCGTAGGGCGCCCGGCCCATGGGTGGCATCGCCTCGGTGTAGGGCAGCACCTCGGCCGTGCCGTAGGCCTTGTCCGAACTGGCGACCACCACGCACTTCACCTGGTCCTGGTGGCGGCGGCAGACCTCCAGCAGGTTGGCCGTGCCCAGCAGGTTGGTCTCCAGGGTGGCCAAGGGGCTGCGAAGGGCCGTGCCCACGATGGCCTGGGCCCCGAGGTGGAACACGGTGTCGACCCCGAAGGCAGCGATGGCCCGTTCCAGGGTAGCGACGTCCTCCAGCCGGCCGGAGACCACCGAGCAGCGCGCCACATCCCCGCTGCGGATCAGTTCCCGCTGGGGGTTCCAGTCGCGCACCAGGGCCACGACCTGGGCCCCCTCCGCCAGCAGGCGCCGACTGAGCCAGGAGCCCACGAGCCCGGTGGCACCCGTGACAAGGACGATCCGCCCCTTCCAGTCCGTCATGGCCATACCTTCCAGGGGGCCTGATCCGCAGCCCACCATTGTTCAAGCAAGTGCTTCTCCCGAAGGGTGTCCATGGGCTGCCAGAACCCTTCATGGCGGTAGGCCATGAGCTGTCCCTCCCGGGTGAGCCGTTCCATGGGGCTGCCTTCCCAGGGTTGATCATCTCCTTCGATGTAGCCGAGCACGCGGCGATCCAGGACGAAGAAACCGCCGTTGATCCAGCCTTCCCCTGTCTGGGGCTTCTCAGCGAAGTGGGTCACCTGGTCGCCCTTCATGCGCAGGCCGCCGAACCGGGCCGGTGGGCGCACCGCCGACACCGTGGCCAATTTCCCATGGGCCCGGTGGAATTTTACCAGGGCATCAATATCTATGTCCGCCACGCCATCGCCATAGGTGAGCAGGAAGGTCTGGTCATCGCCAAGCCAGGCCCCCAGGCGCTTCACCCGGCCCCCCGTCTGAGTCTGGTCGCCGGTATCCACCAGGTGGATCCGCCAATCGAGCTTCTGACCGTCGTGAACCGTGTTCTGGCCGCTGGCCATGTCCACGGTGAGGTCCGCGGCCATGGCATGGAACCGCATGAAGTAGTCCTTGATCATCTCTCCCCGGTAGCCCAGGGCCACCAGGAATTCCTTGAACCCGTAATGGGCGTAGATCTTCATGATGTGCCAGAGGATGGGCTGGCCCCCAATCTCGATCATGGGCTTGGGCTTGACGATGGTCTCTTCCGAGAGTCTCGTCCCCAGTCCTCCTGCCAGGATCATGACCTTCATTCATGCACTCCTCAGGCTTGCCCGAGTTCTTATCGGGGGGATCCCCTGGCAATCTTGACAATAGATAGGCTCGGGAACTGGTGAGGGTAATTGTACTTCACCCCACGGATCTTACGAATGTGCCCTGACCTGGGGCGCTGGAGTTCGGCGGGCCGCCAACATCCTGTGGAAAGCTGCGAATACCTTATTCATCTGGGGCTGCTTGTAGGGGAACAGGTCTGTGGGGTCGTTGGCGTGGACCATGGCGGCGCTGTCGGCTTCGAAGAGGAGCAGCTGGCCCTCCTTGGTTTCGGCGCAGTCGAGGACCACGTAGTCGAGCCTGAGGTGCTCGTGGATGGCGCCGAGGGCCGTCGCATGCCGCCTGGCGAACCCCTCGTCGAACTGGGCCATGAACTCCGCCTCCTCGGCGCGCTTCCAGGGGCTCTGTTCCATGTCGGCGTTGACGTAGTTGACCATCCAGTGTTCGGCGATGGCCAGGTGGGCGACGTAGGGCCGTCCGTCGATGAGGACGATCCGGTATTTGCGGAAGAAACCGTCAGGACTGCGGTAGTCGACGTAGCTGGAGACGTAGAACTCGGATGCGGCGGTGTCCTGGAGGTAGCCTTCCAGGTCAGAGGCATCCTCTAACTTACGGAGGCCCTGGCCCCGGTGGGCCCCCACGGGCCGGGCGATGAGCGGGAACAGCGCCGGCCTGGAGGCGAAGTCGTGGAGCCCCGGCCGGTCGACCCGCTGTGTGGGGGGCAGCGCCAGGCCGGGTGAGCCGCAAAGCAGGGTGCCGAGGCGATCCCGCGCCAGCAGCGGGATGCGGTCGGGCGCGTTGACCACCGGTTCCGGGTGGCGGACGAGGCGCTCCTCGATCAGCTTCAGGATGGGCAGGTTCTCATCGGACTCGCGGACCGCCGTGAGGAGCAGGTCGTGGGCCGGGAGCGGATCCGGGAAGGGCTCGCCCGGGCCCAGGAACAGGAGGTCGAGCTGGACATCGGAACCTTCGAGCAGGAACTCGACGGGTGTGTTGTCCAGGTAGTCGCCGGGCGTCATCAGGGCGAGCAGGCGCAGTCCCGCTGGACCGTCCCGGGGCGGAAGCGTGTAGTGACGCTCCAGGCTCAGGGCCAGGGCCTGGGTGGATTGGGCCATGTCGGACTGGCCCTTGAAGGTGAAGATCCAGGAGAGGTCCATGAGCGAGTTGGCGGCGTTCAGGTTCCTCTTCGCCTGGTCCAGGAGGCGGGAGGCCACGGCCGTCATGTCGGTGCCCGCCCTGTCCATCCTGAACAGGGGGAGGCAGCCGAGCAGCAGCCGTTCATCTTCCATGGCGCGGGTCCCTCTGGTCCCATAATGATGATGCTAAGCCTACCGATCGTTGCCGGGTGGAAAGTACGAGGAGCATCAGCTTGTGTCGAAGGACCGCCCTGACCCCAGGGTGCCGAGGTGAATGACATGCGGAATGTGGAATCAGATTCCCCCGGCCTTGATCCCGAGGACTGGCCGCAGGCGCGCCGCCAGGCCCACCGCATGCTGGACGACATGCTTGACCATCTCGAGGGCCTGCGGACGGGTCCCGTGTGGCGGCCCATGCCGGACGCGGTCCGGGCCGGCTTCGACGCGCCCCTGCCCCTGGAACCCACCCCGCTCGGAAGGGTGCACCAGGAGTTCCTCGAACAGGTCCTTCCTTACGGCACGGGCAACCTGCACCCGGGCTTCATGGGGTGGGTGCATGGGGGCGGCAATCTGGCGGGCATGCTGGGAGAGATGCTCGCCGGGGGGCTCAATGCCAACCTCGGCGGCCGGGACCACGCGCCCATCGAGGTGGAGCGCCAGGTTCTGCGCTGGGTCCGCCGGATCTTCGGGTTCCCCGACACGGCCAGCGGGCTCTTCGTGACGGGAACCTCCATGGCCAATTTCATGGGTCTCCTGGTGGCGCGGCAGACGGCTCTCGCAGGCCTGCCGGCCGAAGCCAACCAGGCCGGCTTGGTGGCCTATGCCTCGGCCGCCGTCCACGGCTGTGTTTCCCGGGCCATGGACATGGCCGGCCTGGGTCGCGGGGCCCTGCGCCTCGTTCCGGTGGATGGTGATGGGCGGATCCGCCTGGACGCCCTCGAGGTGGCCATCGCCGAGGACCGGGTCCGGGGCCTCCGCCCCTTCCTGGTGGTGGGCACGGCCGGGACGGTGGATACTGGCGCCGTGGATGACCTGGCGGGACTGGCGGATCTGGCGGCTCGGCAGCGACTCTGGTTCCACGTGGACGGGGCCTTTGGGGCCCTTGCGATGCTCGCCCCCAACCTGGCGCCCCTTCTCGTGGGACTGGATCGGGCGGATTCCCTGGCCTTCGACTTCCACAAGTGGGCCCAGGTCCCCTACGATGCGGGCTACCTCCTGGTCCGGGATGGCGAGCGCCACCGGGCCGCCTTCGCCTCGCCGGCGGCCTACCTCCAGCGGGAGTCCCGGGGTCTCGCCGCGGGCTCGCCCTGGCCCTGTGACTTCGGTCCGGATCTCAGCCGCGGCTTCCGGGCCCTGAAGACCTGGTTCACCCTCAGGACCTATGGCCTGAAGCGGCTCGGCGCCATGATCGAAGGCACCTGCGCCCTGGCCCGGCGCCTGGAGGCGCGGGTGAGGGCCGAATCATCCCTGGAGCTCATGGCCCCCGTGGCCCTCAACATCGTGTGTTTCCGCCACCGGGGCCAGGATCCGGATGCCCTGAACGCCCGCATCGTGGCCGACCTGCACGAGTCGGGCATCGCCGCGCCGTCCACCACCCGGCTGGAAGGAAACCTGGTGATCCGGGCGGCCATCGTGAACCACCGCACCCAGGCCCGCGACATCGACGCCCTGGTGGACGCCGTGCTCGAGTACGGCCGCCGGTCGTGACCGGACGGCTCGGGGGATCCATGATTCAGGCCCAGCGAATCGGGGCCGAAAAAGATCGGGTAGTCTCGACTTGAACCCGCCTGCTGCCAGGGATCGAGAGCTGTCCACCCATTTTCCGATGCGAAGGGAGTCACCATGACGGGTCCCGAAATGGGCGACACCACCAATAATGTGTTCCTGTCCCTCCGGGACTTCTTCGATCCAGACCAGCACGCGCCCGCGCCGCTGGTGCTCCTGCCCCCGCCCCTGAATCCCTTCCCCGCCGAAGAGAGGGTCCGGATCTTCGCCAAGCTGATGTACCTCAGCCCCACCCTGAACCTGAAGTGGGCCCCGGCCTTCCAGATGCTCCAGCGCGCCGTGGACTCGGGGGATGTCTCGGAGGTCCATCACGTGGTGGAAGCCTCCTCGGGAAACATGGCCCTGGCCCTGGCCCTGCAGTGCCGGGCCTTCGGCCTTTCCGGAGTCAACTCCTTCGTCCCCGCGGACCTCGCCTTCGTCAAGAAGGAGCTGCTCTACCTCGTGGGGGTCCACCTGGATCTCTGCACGGACGTTCCGGGCCAACCCACTGCCATCGAGAAGGCCCGGAGCCAGGGGGAGGAACCTGGCTTCGTCAACCTGGGCCAGTACGAGAACCCCGGCAATCCGGAGGCCCATGCCCGGTGGACGGCGCCCGGGATCTGGGACCAGACCCAGGGGGCCCTGACGGTCTTCTGCGCGGGCATGGGTACGACCGGCACCCTGGTGGGCGCCCGGGAGGCCTTCCAGTCAGTCTCGGCGAAGGTGCAGGTCGTCGGCTGTCTCTGCGCGCCCGGGAGCGCAGTGCCGGGCCTGCGCACCGAGGCGCGCCTGGCGGAGATTCGCTTCGACTGGCAGGACGGCATCCACCGGGTCGAAGTGGAGACAAAGGAGAGCTACCGGGCCAGCCTGCGGCTGATCCGGGCGGGCCTCCTGGCCGGCCCCAGCTCCGGCTTCGCCCTGATGGGGCTCATCCGCTTCCTGGAGTCCTGCAGGCAGGACCCCGCCCGGTGGGCCGGCCTGCGCAACGCTTCCGGCGACATCGTGGCCTCCTTCATCTGCGGAGACACGCCTCATCTCTATATCGACAAGTACTCGACGATCCTGGACGCCGCCGACTTCGCCCTGTGAGGCTCTGATTCCGGTACCGCCTAGGGTTCCGTGGATTTCGGAGCCGCGTGGCGGCCGAGCAGGTCCCGGAAGGCCTGGAACACCCGCTGCATCTGAGGCCCCTTGTAGGGGTACAGGCTGGGAGGATCCATGTCGTGGACGACCATGGCGGTATCGGCCTCGAAGATCAGCAGCTCCCCGTCCCGGGTCTCGGCACAGTCGATGGCAAAGTATTCCAGCCCCGCCCGGTCGCACAGGGCCGCCAGGGCGCCGGCATGGCGGACGGCGAAGTCCGTGTCGAAGCTGGCGAAGAGACGGGCTTCCTCTTCCCGCTTGGCGGGGCTGCCGTCCATGCCTGCGTTCAGGTAGTGCAGCATCCACTGGTCGGCCACGGCCATGTGGCAGGCATAGGCGCGGCCGTCGACGAGGGCGACCCGCAGCTTCCGGTAGAGGCCGTCCGCACCCCGGTAGTCGATGAAGCGCGACAGGTAGAATTCTCCGCTCCGGGCCTGGGCGACGTAGGCCGCGAGCTCATCGGGCCCGGCGAGCCGGGACAGGCCCTTTCCTCCGTGGCTATCCATGGGACGCAGGAGGACCGGGAAGGCGCCGCCCGGCAGGAGTTCCTCCAGGGTCCGCCGACCTCCCACCAGGTCCTTCAGTTCGTTCAAGGAAGTCCGCACCGTGGGGGGGATGAGCAGGCCCGGCACCCCTTCGAGGAGCCGCCAGAGGCGGTCCCGGGCCAGGGCCTGGACCTTCAGCGGATCCAGCAGCACCGGCACCGGATGGCCCGCCAGGTCCTGGCGCAGCTGCTCCAGCAGGGGGCGGTTGGCATCGGATTCACCAATGCCCACCAGGGCGAGATCATGGGCCGGCAGCGCCGGGAGGGGCTGGCCGAGCTGGACGAAGACCAAGTCCAGGGTCACGTCCGAGCCCACGAGGAGAAACTGGACCGGCACATTGGCCATGATGTCGCCGGGCCCCACGAACATGAGCAGATGCAGGCCGTCCGCTGCCCCGGCCGAGGGCACCCGGAATACACGGTTCAGCGCGAGGGCCTTGGCCTGACTGGCGAGCCCCTCCTCCTTGAAGAAGCACAGCTCGAGGAGAATCCCCAGATCCAGCCAGGCGGCGGCGTCCGTCGGATCTTCGGCCAGGTGTGCCTCCAGCTGCCAGCGGAGATGCCCCAGGTTCTCCCCCCGCATAATCCGGTGCGCCATGGGCGCCAGCCCCACGATTTCCACGGGGGAGGAGTTATCCGATGCTGGGCTCATGCCTGCCTCACGAAAGGAAATCGGTCGAACGCGATGACCGAGTCTACCAGTGCGCCGCCAGGGCAGGTCCCCAGGGTCAGGCCCGGCCCCAGGGCCATACCAGGGAGCGGCGATTCAGGTTCCCCGGGATCCGGCCGAATAGAGATCGAGTGGTCTGAAGGAAGGTCGAGCCATGTCATCTGCGCCGATGCCCCAGGGCTCCGAAGGTCTGGTCGAGCCCGGGCAGATTCCTGAGCATGTGGTGGTGCTGCTGCTGGAGGGAGGACAGCGCTTCCTGGCCAAGGCCGGGGAAGCCATCCGGCAGGGGGACGCGCTGGCCCAGGACCACTTCCTGCGACGGGTAGACGCCATCCTCAAGGAGCTCAACAGTCGCCTGAACCACGCCGAGGGGGGTGAGCTGGTGGCGAATCTCGTCCGCCTGTACGGCTGGTGGGCCCGGGAGATCCGGGAGGCCGGAGCCCAGGGAGATGCCAGGCGCCTCGAGCTCGTCTCCTCTCAGATGGGTGAGATCCGAGGGGCCTGGGAGGTCGTGCTCTTCCACGGTGAGGGCATGTCCGAGAGCCCGCAGGTCTAGACGGTTCCGAACAGCCTGTCACCGGCATCGCCCAGGCCCGGAAGGATGTAGCCCTTCTCATTGAGCTGCCGGTCCACGGCGCCCACGTAGATGGTCAGGTCGGGGTGGTCCTCCTGGAGCCGCTCCAGTCCTTCGGGAGCGGCCAGCAGGGCGACGAGAGAAAGATTGACGGCCCCGGCCGCCTTCAGCTGGCGGACCGCCTCTGAGGCGCTTCCGCCCGTGGCGAGCATGGGGTCCAGGACGAAGACGGGTCGCGCCTCCAGGAGCGGCGGGAAGTTGCGGTAATAGGGCACAGGCACCAGGGAGTCATGGTCCCGGTAGAGGCCGAGGTGTCCGACTTTCGCCGTGGGAAGCAGTTTGAGGAAGGAGGGCAGCAGGCCGAGACCCGCGCGCAGCACGGGCACCAGGACGGGGTCGAGGGATTTCAGCCTCAGCGTGCCGGTGCGTTCCAGCGGCGTCTCCACCACCACGGGCTCCGTGGGCAGGGTGCGCGTCGATTCGGCAGCCAGGATCAGGCCCACTTCCTCGATGAGGGCCCGGAACAGGCTCCCGGGTGTCTTGCGATCGCGGATGAGCGAGAGCTTGTGGTGGACGAGGGGATGGTCGACTACGTGGATCGTCATGGGGACCTCTCGGCGCTTGCTTCAGTTTCCGAAGGTGCCGCGGCACGGACCCCCGGGTGGATGGTCGAGTTGAAGCGTAGCAGGCGGCGGCTGTGTCGGACCGCACGAGAGGGGCTCGAACGGCCTCCACGCGCGGACCGGAACCGCTCCTCATGTGCGCGGCAGAGGTCGCGGCCAACCCAGCCGCGAAATGCGGAGAGTGGCTGGTGGCAAGTGTTTCAGAGCATCCATGAATTCCAGATAGCTCGCAGACCCCCTGGATATGGGCACCGGGGGACGCGTACGCCCGAGGCGGATCGACCCCGGCGGGGGGGAAACGAATGGGGTGGTCCGAGGAAGTAGCGTCAAAAAAAATGAAGATTTTTCGGATTTCTCTGTTGACCTCATCCGGATCGCTGGTTTCATGTTGAATTAGAGGAAAAAAGGACGATCATCTTCCCCATAGAGCCAACAGCGAGGTATCTGAGATTTGGAGCGCCAGAAATGCTAAAGAAAGTCGCCATCTTCAAGGCCCTGGATGTGGAAATCAAGAAGCAGAGGGGCCCCGTGGCGGTGAAGGATGCTTACAAGGGTCACCACTCCCTCAAGGAAGAACTCAGCCAGCCTGGAATCACCATTTTAGGTGAGGTGGCTGGGGGCGATCCCGGGCGCGGACAGGTGCGGGAGTCCTATAAGGCATCGACTCACGCCAAGAGTCTGGCCGAAAACGGTGCCCGGGCCCTCTCGGTGGCCACCGACAAGTTCCTCTACTTCGGCGAGGACAAGCACCTCTCCGAGGTCCGGAGCCACGTGAAGCTGCCCCTGCTCCGGCGGGAGTTCATTTTCGAGGAGTACCAGGTCGAGGAGAGCAAGATCCTCGGGGCCGACGCGATCTACCTGATGCCTGCCCTGCTGTCCCAGGACCGCCTCCAGACCCTGCTGAAATTCGCCACCAGCAAGGGTCTCGACGTGGTAGTGGAGGTCACCTCGGAGGCGGAATTGCGCCGGGCTGTCGAAGCCGGCGCGGACATCATCTGTGCCGTGGGGCGGAACCTCGACACCTGGGAGGCCTCCTGGGACCAGGCAGTCGCCCTCGTCAAGAAGGTGCCCAAGAGCTGCCTTAAGCTGGTCGAGGGGGGCATCCACCGTCTGGAGCAGATCAAGCAGATGGAGGCCCTCGGCGTCCACGGCCTGCTGATCGGCGACGCCCTCCTCGATGACTACTATCCCGGCAAGCGCCTGGCCCAGATCCTGGCAGGCGTGGAGCCCCCGAAAAAAGCCGCGAAGCCCAAGGGCAAGACCGGCTCTGCCGCCGATGCGGCGCAAGCCCCCACGGCTGCTCTCGCAGCCAAGGAACGCATATCCACCCAGCGGAAAGAAACGGTCGAGCCTGGCATGAAAAATGCTAAAGCGAAACCATCTTCCCGCACGACCCCTTCCAACCCCGCCCAAAAGGGCGTAAAGGAGCCACCCATGGCCGAACTGACCAACCCGGTCGCCACCACCGAACCCGTCGCCGCCAAGAAGCCGGCGAAGAAGGCCGCCCCGAAGAAGAAGGCTGCCGCCAAGAAGCCGGCTGCCAAGAAGGCCGCGCCGAAGAAGGCCGCCGCCAAGAAGCCGGCTGCCAAGAAGGCCGCGCCGAAGAAGGCCGCCGCCAAGAAGCCGGCCGTGAAGAAGGCTGTGAAGAAGGCCGCGCCGAAGAAGGCCGCCGCCAAGAAGGCTGCGCCGAAGAAGGCCGTGAAGAAGGCCGTGAAGAAGGCCGCGCCGAAGAAGGCCGCCGCCAAGAAGCCGGTCGCCAAGAAGGTCGTGAAGAAGGCCGTGAAGAAGGCCGCGCCGAAGAAGGCCGCGCCGAAGAAGGCTGCCGCCAAGAAGCCGGCCGCCAAGAAGGTCGTGAAGAAGGCCGCGCCGAAGAAGGCCGCCAAGAAGTAGGCCCCTTCCGGGTCACACAACCTGGCTACTATCAGAGGGGCGCGCTGGCGCGCCCCTCTGAGCTGGGTGACGTCATGAATATCATCGACCAGGTTTCCGCCCTCGAAGTGCTCGACAGCCGTGGGAATCCCACCGTGCTGGCGCGCGTCCGACTCTCCGACGGGACGACCGGTCAGGCCATCGTCCCTTCGGGCGCTTCCACCGGCAGCCGGGAGGCCCTCGAGCGCCGCGATGGCGACAAGAAGCGCTACCTGGGCAAGGGCGTGCTGGGCGCCGTGGACGCCATCAATGTCGAGCTGGCCGAGGCACTGCTGGGCATGGATCCCTTCCAGCAGGCCGAGCTCGATGAGCTGATGTGCGACCTGGATGGGACCGAGAACAAGGGTCGGCTGGGCGCCAACGCCATCCTCGGCGTGTCCATGGCCCTGGCGGACGCCGCGGCCCGGGCCTCCAAGATGCCGCTCTACCGGTACCTGGGCGGGGCCACGGCAAGGCTCCTGCCCGTGCCCATGATGAACATCCTCAATGGCGGGGCCCACGCGGACAACAACGTGGACATCCAGGAGTTCATGGTGCTGCCCGTAGGGGCCCCGAACTTCCGGGAGGCCCTGCGCTGGGGGGCCGAGGTCTACCACGCCCTGAAGGGGGTCCTAAAGGCCCGGAAGCTGGCCACGGGAGTGGGTGACGAAGGCGGGTTCGCCCCGAACTTGGGCTCCAACGAGGAGGCCCTCGATCTCATCGGCGAGGCGGTCAAGAAGGCCGGCTACAAGCTCGGGAAGGACGTCTTCCTGGGCATGGATGCTGCCGCCAGCGAATTCCACGACGGCAAGACCTACGCCCTGGACGGGGCCAAGAAGACCCCGGCCCAGCTGGTGGAGTACTACCAGGGGCTCGTGTCCCGCCACCCGATCGTGTCCATCGAGGACGGCTTCGCCGAGGGCGACTGGAAGGGCTGGAAAGCCCAGACCGATGCCATGGGCGCCAAGACCCAGCTGGTGGGCGACGATATCTTCGTGACCAACCCCGTCATCCTGGCCAGGGCCATCCAGGAGGGGGTGGCCAATGCCATCCTCATCAAGCTGAACCAGATCGGCACCGTCACCGAGACCCTGCGGGCCGTGGACATGGCGCACAAGGCCGGGTACCGCGCCATCATCAGCCACCGGAGCGGGGAGACCGAGGACAGCTTCATCGCCGACCTCGCCGTGGCCACCGGGGCTGGGCAGATCAAGACGGGCGCCCCCTGCCGCACCGACCGCGTGGCCAAGTACAACCGGCTGCTGCAGATCGAGTGGGAGCTGGGCGCCGCCGCCCGCTACGCGGGTCGTGAAGCTTTCGGATCCCGCCTCAGCTAGGAGACTTCTCCCCCCATGAACGCCAACTGGCTTCTGAAGTCCTCCACCCTGTGGGGTGTCCTCGGAGCCACAGGGGTCCTCTGTCTGATGGCCATGCTGTTCTCCCAGGAGGGCCTTCCCGAGCTGCGCAGGCGGGAGATTGAGCTGCGGGCGGCAAAGACCCACCTGGTGGAGCTGAACCGCCGCAACCGGGAGCTGATGGAGGAGGTCCAGCGGCTTGCGGCGAAGGACCCGGAAGTGATGGAGGCCCTGGCTCGCCGCCAGGGTTATGCGAGAAAAGGCGAGACCGTGTACACCTTCCGCAACCGGGAGCGGTAGCTTGGATCTCCATCTAGCCTCTGCCTCGGGGAACGTCTTTGGCTACCTCTGGCAGGACGAGGTTAAAGATTGTATTGGCGAAGATTATGCAAAAATCATATGCCCGAAGGGGCGGGGCTTTGGATTAGATGGCCTTTTTTTGATGCAAAGGCCGGAACCGGGAACCTGGGAGCTCGAACACTGGGATGAGGATGGTTCTAAGTCATTTTGTTCCAATGGTAGCAGGGCGGCGATGGTGCTTCCAGGCGCCCCGCAAGGCCCCCTTGTGGAGGTCCTGTCGAATGGCAGGAGCATCCTTCTCCGCCGCGATGGAAATGAGGTCGGCATTCGCATGCCCGAGGGCGTCGGATTCGGGTTGAGTGAGCCGCCCATGCCGCTCGATCTGCCCGCGGGATTCGGATGGATCGGCAATCCCCAGCTGGTGCTTCGCGTGCCCTCGGTGGCCGGCGTGAACCTCCCGGTCCTGGCCCCGCCACTGCGTCATCACCCGGCCATACCCGGTGGTGCCAACGTGAATGTGGTCGAGGTCATGGTGCCGGGCGAAGCCAGGATCCGTTCCTGGGAGCGGGGTGTCGAGGGCGAGACCCTCTGCTGCGGAACCGGGTGTGCCGTCGCGGCGGCCTGGCTGGCGAGCACCGAGGGCGTCCATGCCTGGCGCCTCCACACGGCCAGTGGCGAGGCGGTGCAAGTGGACCTGGATCTGGACTCGGATGGAAGCTGGCGGAACCTGTGGCTTTCCGGACCCGTCTGCAGGCTCGGGGTGGTGTCTCCAGATCCTTCACTTTTCACGGGGTTGCGACGCTGATCTCATCGGCGCTTCGCCGTGGAACCCGACCTGCTAGACTGGCGTGTTCCACACCCGAGGGGATGCCGAGATGCTTGGTTTGACCAGCGCCTGCGCGATGACGAGAGCCGACTGATGCATGCCAGAGTGGTGGCACTGGCCAACCAGAAGGGCGGGGTGGGCAAGACCACGACAGCCATCAACCTCGCGGCGTCGCTCGCGATGATGGAGAAGATGGTGCTGCTGGTGGACTTCGATCCCCAGGGCCACAGCACGACGGGGCTGGGCTTCCCCAAGCCTGACCATCGGGCGGGTTCCTATGCGCTGATGAAGGGTGCGCCGGCTGAGGCCCTGGTGCTCAGCACCGAAGTGCCCATGATGCAGGTGATCCCGGCCGGGAAGGACCTCGCCCAGCTGGAGTTCGAACTCTTCGAGCTGCCCCAGCTCCAGGTGCTCAAGCAGGGACTGGCCCCGCTCATGGATCGCTTCGACTACATCCTCATCGACCCGCCGCCCAGCCTCGGCATGCTCACCCTGAACGCCCTGAGCGCCGCGGACGAGGTGATCGTCCCCATGCCCTGCGAGTTCTTCGCCCTGGACGGACTGGCGGAGCTGACCGAGACCCTCCGCCGAGTACAGGCGGGCCCGAATCCCCGGCTTCAGCTGGGCGGGATCCTGCTCACCATGGCGGAGGAGCGCACCAACCTGGGGGCCGCCGTCGCCGCCGAAGTGCGCCATGCGTTTCCCGGCAAGGTCTTCGAGACCGTGATCCCGCGCAACATCCGCCTGGCCGAGGCGCCCAGCCACGGCAAGCCCGTGGCCTTCTACGATCTGCGCTCCAAGGGCGCCCAGGCCTACCTCAGCCTCGCGAAGGAGTGGCTTGGGCTGGAGATCCTTGCGAGGAGGGAGGCCTGATGACCCTGCTGAAACGCCCGGCCCTGGGCCGCGGACTCACCTCCCTCATGAGCCAGATGGCTCCGGAAGATGCCAACCAGCGGGAACTGCCCCTGGGCAGCATGGTGCCGAACCGGGCCCAGCCCCGCACCCACTTCGACGAGACGGCGCTGGCCGAGCTGGCGGAAAGCCTGAAGCAGCACGGCATGGTCCAGCCCATCGTGGTGCGCAAGGTGGGCGAGCAGTTCGAGATCATCGCCGGCGAGCGGCGCTGGCGCGCCGCCCGGAAGGCCGGCCTCGCCATGGTCCCCGTGGTGATCAAGGAGGTTCCCGATGACCGCCTGCTGGAGTTCGCCCTGGTCGAGAACATCCAGCGGCAGGAGCTGAATCCCATCGAGGAGGCCACGGCCTACTGGCAGCTGGGCGAGCACCTGCGGCTCACCCAGGAGCAGGTGGCCGACCGGGTGGGGAAGTCGCGGCCGCAGGTAGCCAACACCCTGCGTCTCCTCCGACTTCCGGCCGAGCTCAAGGCTGAGGTGGCCCACGGGCGCCTGAGCACGGGCCACGCCAAGGTGCTGCTCGGCGTTCCGGATCCCCGGCTGCAGGAGCAGCTGGCCTTCGAGGTGGTGGCGCACCAGCTCAGCGTGCGGGCCCTGGAGGCCCGGATCCAGCAGCTGCAGAAGCAGACCAAGGTCCACGGGAAGCGGAAGCATCCCCAGGAGCTCTTCATCAAGGCCGCCGCCGAGGAACTCACACATTCCTGGGGCACCCGCATCGAGATCAGGGCCAAGGGCAAGGCGGGAACGGTGGTGATGCACTATGGCAGCGAAGGCGAGCTGGATCGCCTGTTCGAGGCCCTCAAGCAAGGTCCCGCGAAGCGGCGGTAGGAGATCCCATGTCGTCCTGGTTCGTCAAGAAGCGTCAGCAGAAGATCGCCATCGAGGAAAAGACCGTCCGGGTGCCGGAGGGTCTCTGGGTCAAGTGCGAGGCCTGCAAGGAGCTGATCTACCGCAAGGAACTGGTCAATACGCACAATGTCTGCCCCAAGTGCGGGTACCACTTCCGCATCGGGGTGGAGGAGCGCCTCGAGAACCTCATGGACAGCGGCTGGACGACCCTCTTCGGGGACCTCCAGAGCGGGGATCCCCTCGGCTTCGTGGCCATGAAGAGCTACAAGGACCAGCTGAAGAAGCTGGTCCAGGCGGGCCAGACCGAGGATGGTGTGGTGGTGGTGGAAGGGACCATCGCTGAGCATGCCGTGGTGGCCGCCATCATGAACTTCGACTTCCTCGCGGCCAGCATGGGCAGCGTGGTGGGCGAGAAGCTGCGCCTTGGGGCCGAGCGGGCCCTCGAGAAGCAATGCGCCTTCATCATCGTCAGCTGCAGCGGTGGCGCCCGCATGCAGGAAGGCACCCTGTCCCTCATGCAGATGGCCAAGGTGAGTGCCGCCCTCGCCAAGCTGGACAAGGCGGGCCTGCCCTACCTTAGCATCCTGACTGATCCCACCACCGGCGGTGTCAGCGCCAGCTTCGCCATGCTGGGCGACCTCAACATCGCCGAGCCCAAGGCGCTCATCGGATTCGCCGGTCCCCGGGTCATCGAGCAGACCATCAAGCAGAGCCTCCCCGAAGGCTTTCAGCGCTCGGAGTTCCTGCAGGCACACGGCATGGTGGACAAGGTGGTCAACCGGGACAACCTCAAGGACTTCATCACCGCCTGTCTGGCGTGGATGATGCCAACCCCCTAGTGGTCGGCGGTCCCGAGCCCCCCTTCATCGGTCGTCTCCAGGCGCGGGGTCATTTCGGCATCAAGTGCGGACTGGAGAACATCCAGGAGCTGCTCAAGGGGCTGGGCCACCCCGACCAGGGCTATCCCGTGGTGCTCATCGCAGGCACCAACGGCAAGGGCAGCACGGGCGCCTTCCTGGCCCGCATGCTCCAGGCCGCGGGCCTCAAGGTGGGCTGGACCACCTCGCCCCACCTGGCCGATGTGACGGAACGCATCTGGGTCGAGGGCGCCCCCATCCGGCAGGAGGCCCTTGACCGCCTTCTCGGGGAAGCCTTTGCGATCGAGGCCAGGGCCAGTCTGCAGGCGACCTATTTCGAGCTGATGATCGCGGCCGCCCTCTCCGCCTTCCGCGAGTCCCGCGTGGACATCGCCCTCGTGGAGGTGGGCATGGGCGGGCGCTGGGATGCCACCAACGCCACGGATCCCATCCTCAGCGTGCTCACGACCGTGGGGCTGGACCACCAGCAGTACCTGGGCGACACCCGGGAGGCTATCGCCCGGGAGAAACTCTGCACGGCCCGCGATGGGCGCCCCCTGGTGCTGGGCCCGGCCCTCGACCCCGACTGGATCCGCCCCCTCCTGTCCTGCGAGCCCACGCTGCATCCAGCCCCAGGACTCGGGGCCGTGGAACTCCACTGGGATCACTCCAGGGTGCAGGGGAGGCGCGTGGGTCTTGCGGGTCGCCATCAGTTGGACAACCTGGCCACAGCCTTCGAAGTCCTGCGTCGGCTTCGGGCCCAGGGGTTCGCGATTCCGGAGGAGCACCTCTGGCCGAGTGTGGCCGAGGTGCAGTGGCCCGGCCGGCTATGGAAGGCGCCGGACCTGGAGGGTGTCTGGATGGACGGCGCCCACAACCCCGATGGCGCCTCCGTCCTGGCCGATCATGCCCTGGCCTGCGGGGTGCGCCCCCACCTTTTCGTGGGTTCCATGGGCGACAAGGACCTCCGGGGGGTGGCCCGGGAACTGCAACGGATGGGCCCCCGGTCCGTGACCTTCGTGCAGGGCGCCGAGCCCCGCTATGCCACGGCCCCGGCGCTGCGTGAGGCCTGGAACCTGGAGGCACCCCTCCTCACACTGCCCCAGGCAGCCGCCCAGTTGCGAGCCCCCTCGGATGTCCCGCGCCTGATCACGGGGTCCCTCTACCTGCTCGGCGATCTTCTCCGGGAGTTGGGGATCCAGCCGTTCTAAGGATTCCCACCGCCCCCTGCCGATGGGAGAACCATGCGATGGCTCCTTGTCTGCCTCGGCCTCGGCGGCGCCCTCGGCGCCCAGACGCCCCTCCACATCGTGGCGGTGGAGCGCACGGGTCCGCCGCCCTACGAAGCCGAAGACCGCGTCTATCGGCTGGATGGCGGGCAGGACCAAGGCCTCCGTCTCGGCGGCCGTCTGCTCGTGAAGCGGACCGGAGAGGCCCGGGCCTTCGGCCATCTCTGGGTGACGGAACTGCGGGGGGACCGGGCCGGGGCCCGCTACGAACCGATGGACGCGACCTACCCCATGAAGGGGGACCTGGCCATTCCTGAATTCCTGGGGCCACTGCCGGGCACAGGGCTCCGGAATCCGGAGCCGCTGCCCGGGGTGGCGCCTCCCGACGCCACGACCCAGGCCCCGCCCCGCGAAGGGGTGCTCTTCTTCCTTCCCCAGCAGGCGGAGCTCAGCCCCGCAGGCGCGAAGAAGCTGCAGGCCTGGCTGGAGGCGTGGGGCCGCGCAGGCCAATGGGGCATCCAGGTGCCGCAGGCCAAGGCCATCAAGCCCGCCCTCCACAAAGCGCGCCTGGCCGCACTCGAGACCGCCCTCCGGGCCCTGGGCATTGAACGGGTCCAGGTGGAGACCACTCCCCGGACGACGGACGGGAAGAACGATCCGGTCTGGATCCGCCACTGGGATTAAGGGCTCAGGGCAACTCGGAAACGCCCAGGGTGAAGGTCTGCCCCAGGGCCCCGTAATTGGGGCCGGCGATGGACGCGAGCCGGGAGACCGGCGTCCAGAGGCCCGCATCGGCGCTGTCGGACCCGGCATCCCAGATGCGTTCGCTGGCATGGGTCGTCAGCACATCCAGGAGCACCAGGGTAGAGACGGGACCCAGCTCCACCTCGCGGTTCAGGCGGCACTCGAGGGCCACCGGGGCCGCCTTCAGGCGGGGCGGGGTCACGCGAAGCGAGGCCTCGGTGGCCAGGCCCAGGCGCTCCACCTCGCTCACCTCGGGGCCCACCTCCGCGCCGCTGGCATGCAGGGCCTCCAGCAGGGGCAGGTCCGCGATGTGGACCACGGCCTCGCCGCGCTCTCTCAGGTTGCGGTGGGTGTCCTTCAGGGAGCCATCCCGGCGCCGGCCCAGGGTGACCGCCAGCATGGGCGGCCCGAAGATGCCCATGAAGCTGCTGAAGGGCGCCAGGTTGACCCGCCCGGTCCCGTCCACGGTGCTGATCCAGGCGATGGGCCGGGGGATCACCAGACTGGAGAGGATCCGGTAGACGTCGCGCTTCGAAAGGGTGGTCAGGTCGCGGGTGATCGTGGTCATGCCCCCGATGATGCGGCAAGCGGGATCGGCAGCACAACCGGCAATCGGGGGTTCCCGCCCGGGGGCCCGAAATGAAACCGGGGCCGATCCCGGGAGACTGGTAAGCTTACGCGCCCTTGGAGGTGTCTCGTGGTCCTCGTCGCCCTGCTGCTGCTCGTGATCGGTGCCCTGGCCTGGCGCTGGAAGACCAAGGTGGAATTCCCGCTGTCCGCCAGGTTGGCCATGCTGCAATGGGTGGGGCTCGGGCTGGGAGTGGTGGTGTTTCTCGGCTCCATGGCCGTGATCGTTCAGCCGGGTCAGGCGGGCGTGGTGGTCCTGTTCGGCACGGTGCGGGAGAAGGTGCTTCCGGCCGGCCTGCACTTCATCAATCCCTTCTCCCAGGTGGTGGAGATGGAGGTCCGGACGCGGAACTACACGATGTCAGGCATCGCGGACGAGGGTCAGAAGAAGGGCGATGATTCCATTCCGGTCATCACCTCCGACGGCCTCACCGTGAAGCTGGACTCCACAGTCTTCTACCACCTGGACCAGGAGAACTGCGCCAAGATCTACGAAAAGATCGGCACCGACGTGGAGGGCCAGATCCTCCGCAGCCAGATCCGCACCTCCCTCCGGGACGCCGCAGCCGGCCTGACGGCCACCGAGCTGTACACCACCAAGCGGATGGGCTTCGTGGAAAACGTGACGAAGACCCTGACCGCAGCCTTCAAGGAGCGGGGCATCACCATGGAACAGGTGCTGCTCCGCAACGTGCTCCTGCCGGACCAGATCACCAAATCCATCAACGACAAGATCAGCGCCGACCAGGACGCCCAGAAGATGGCCTTCGTGCTCCAGAAGGAGAAGCAGGAGGCCGAACGCAAGCGCATCGAGGCCGAGGGCCAGGCCAAGGCCCAGCAGATCGTGAGCCAGAGCCTGACGCCCCAGATCATCGAGTACCAGCGCATCCAGGCCCTGCGCGAGATCGGGGCCAAGGGCAACCTGATCATCACGCCCATGGGTGGCGCGACGCCCATGATTCAGATTCCCGCCAAGCGGTGATCAGATATTGGGAGAGGGAGGCTTGCCCTTTTCGGCGGCCTTCGGCTTCCTCAGATCGAGAGTCACCTGGATGATCTTGTCCTCCCGGAGGACATCGAAGACGACCTCATCCATGGACAGTCCCTTCACGGCGAGGACCTCCAGCAGGGCCAGAAATTGACCGGCGCTGTCGAGGGGCTCGCCCTGGTAGCCCAGGAGGATGTCGCCCAGGATGATCCGCCCCGAAGCGTCCCTGGACAGGGGCCTCAGGCCAGCCCGGCCCGCGGGCGACTGAGGCTCCACGTCCGACACCACCAGTCCGTGGGCAATCCCGACCTGCTGCGCGTCGAAGGCGCTCAGGACCTGGAAGCCCATGCGGGGGGGCTCGATCTGCCCCTTGGCGATGAGCGTGGGCACGACCTGGTTCAGGGTGTCCACGGGCAGGGCGAAGCCGACGCCCACGGAACCTTCGCCCTTGGTGGCCACGATGGCGGTGTTCATGCCGATGAGGCGGCCCCCGCTGTCCAGGAGAGGACCCCCTGAATTCCCCGGATTGATGGCGGCGTCAGTCTGGATCGAGTTGAGCGTCCAGGTGTTGTAGCCGGTGGCGATCTTGCGGCCCAGGGCCGAGATGACCCCCGTGGTCAGGGAGTGGTCCAGGCCGTAGGGGTTGCCGATGGCCAGGACCGACTGCCCCACCCGCAGGTTGGAACTCTGGCCGATGGGAATCGGAAGCATGAGCTCCGGGGGGCCGAAGGCCTGGATCACGGCAATGTCGTAGGCGAAGCTGGTGCCGATGACCCGGCCCTTGTAGGTCTTTCCGTTGGAGAAGGTGACCTCGACTTCGTCCACATCGGTGAGGAGCTTGCCCCCCTCCTCCACGCTGATGACATGGTGATTGGTGACGATGTGGCCCCACTCGTCCCACACGAACCCCGTGCCGCTCCCGGTCGGGATCTTCTGGATGTCGTGGGTCTTCGGGTCCCGGTTCTTCAGGAGCGCGGAGACGAACACGACGCTCGGCCTGGCCTCCCGGAAGCGGCGGATGGTGTTCTTCTCTGCGGCGCTCAGGGCCGCAGGCGGCGCCACCTCGCGGGGCTTGGCGTGGGCGCGGAAGCGCAGGATGGCGGCCTCCTCGGGGGAAACCGCCGGCTTGGCCGGATTCTGGGCCGCCAGGGACAGGGTGAGCAGGGCGACGGAGGCTGGGTGGATCATGGGGGGCTCCCGGGACGATTATGGGGCCAGGTCAGGGCCTTCCGCGTCGGGATCCGGGATCATCGGTAGACTGGGGATCCGCCAAATTGGGGGTTCCATGTCCACACTCACCGCTCCGGGATCAGCCAGTGCCGGCTCCACGGGCTACCTGCCCCGGCACAAGGTCCGGTTCGTCACCGCCGCCAGCCTCTTCGACGGCCACGACGCCAGCATCAACATCATGCGGCGCATCCTCCAGGCCACGGGCTGCGAGGTCATCCACCTGGGCCACAACCGCGCCGTGCAGGACCTCGTCGAGACCGCCATCCAGGAAGATGCCCAGGGCATCGCCATCTCCAGCTACCAGGGCGGCCATGTCGAGTACTTCAAGTACATGGTGGACCTGCTCCGGGAGCGCGGCGCCGGCCACATCCAGATCTTCGGCGGCGGCGGGGGCGTCATCTCGCCGGAGGAGATCCGGGAGCTGGAAGCCTATGGCGTGGCCCGCCTCTACAGCCCCGAGGATGGCCGCCACCTGGGCCTGCAGGGCATGATCGACGACATGGTCGAGCGTTGTGATTTCGACATCTGCACCAGGCCCGCAGCCCTGCCTCTGGCCCGGAAGATCACCGAGATCGAGCTTGGCGCCGCGGTCGACTTCGACCAGCCGCCGAAGCAGGTGCCCGTCCTCGGCATCACCGGCACCGGCGGCGCCGGGAAGTCCTCCCTCATCGACGAGCTCCTGCGCCGCTTCCTGGTGGATTTCCCGGACAAGCGGGTGGCCGTGCTCAGCGTGGACCCCACCAAGCGCAAGACCGGCGGGGCCCTCCTGGGCGACCGCATCCGGATGAACTCCCTCTACCATCCCGAGCTCCGGGACCGGGTCTTCATGCGCAGCCTGGCCACCCGCAGCGCCGCCCACCGGGCCACCAGCGAGGCCCTGGGGGCCAGCATCGCCGCCGTCCGGGCCGAGGACTTCGACCTGGTCATCGTGGAAACCGCAGGCATCGGCCAGAGCGACAGCGAGATCGCGGACCTGGTGGACTTGTCCATGTACGTGATGACGCCGGAATTCGGGGCCGCCAGCCAGCTCGAGAAGATCGACATGCTGGATTTCGCTGACGTGGTCGTGCTGAACAAGGCCGACAAGCGGGGCGCCGAGGATGCCCTGCGGGATGTCCGCAAGCAGTACCAGCGGGCCCACAAGCGCTTCGACGAACCGGTGGACGCGATGCCGGTCTTTGCCACCTGCGCCAGCCAGTTCAACGACCCGGCCACCAACTGGCTCTTCGTGAACCTGATGCAGGCCATCGCGCTGAAGACCGGGCAGGCCTGGGTGCCCAGGCTCCAGGCCGAGGCCGGGGCCCCCCGCCGCTCCGCCATCATTCCGCCGGAGCGGGTCCGCTACCTCGCCGAGATCGCCGATGCGGTGCAGGGTTACAAGGGCTGGGCGCGCCGCCAGGCGGAGACCGCGGAGCTCTCCCATGCCTTCTGGACCAGCCTGCGGGCCCTGGGGGACAGGGTCCCGGCGGCCGGCGCGTTCTATGACGCGGCCCACCTCACCGAGCCCGGCGAGGGCGACCAGGGGACAGCCATCCTGGTCCTGAGGCAGCGCTACCAGGAGCACCTGGGGGAGCTGCACGCGGAAAGCCGCCGCCTCATCCACGACTGGTCCGAGCAGAGGCGCAGCTACACCGAGGCAGAGAACGTCTATGTGGTGCGGGGCCGCGAGATCCGCACGGAGAACCACACGGCCTCCCTCAGCGGATCCAAGGTGCCAAAGGTCGCGCTCCCGTCCTATTCCGGCTGGGGCGAACTGCTGCATTGGCAGCTGCTGGAGAACCTGCCGGGCCGCTTCCCCTTCACGGCCGGCGTCTTCGAGTACAAGCGCGTGGGCGAGGACCCCACCCGCATGTTCGCGGGGGAAGGCACGCCCGAGCGCACCAACAAGCGCTTCCACTACGTGAGCCAGGGCCAGCCCGCCGTGCGCCTGAGCACCGCCTTCGACAGCGTGACCCTGTATGGCGAGGACCCGCACGTTCGTCCTGACATCTACGGCAAGGTCGGCAACAGCGGTGTGTCCGTGTGCACGGTGGATGACGCCAAGAAGCTCTACTCGGGCTTCGACCTGCTCTGCCCCACCACCAGCGTGAGCATGACCATCAACGGTCCGGCGCCCACCATGCTGGCCTTCTTCCTCAACGCGGCCATCGACCAGCGGGCGGAACACTGGCTGAAGGAGCACGGACAGCTGAGGACCACCCAGGCCAAGATCGACGCGCTGTACGCGGCCAAGGGCCTGTCCAGGCCCCGGTACGAGGGGGACCTGCCCGAGGGGAACGACGGCCTCGGCCTCGCCCTGCTGGGGGTGACCTCCGATGAGATCCTGCCCCCCGAGGTCTACGCCAAGCTGCGGGTCGAGGCCCTGCAGACCGTGCGAGGCACGGTGCAGGCCGACATCCTCAAGGAGGACCAGGCCCAGAACACCTGCATCTTCAGCACGGAGTTCAGCCTCAAGGTCATGGGCGACATCCAGTCCACGTTCATCGAGGAGAAGGTCCGCAACTTCTACTCCGTGAGCATCAGCGGCTACCACATCGCCGAGGCGGGCGCGAACCCCATCAGCCAGCTCGCCTTCACCCTGGCCAACGGCTTCACCTTCGTCGAGTACTACCTGTCCCGCGGCATGCACATCGACGACTTCGCGCCGAACCTCAGCTTCTTCTTCAGCAACGGGTTGGATCCAGAGTACAGCGTCATCGGCCGGGTGGCCCGGCGCATCTGGGCCCTGGCCATGAAGGAGAAGTACGGCGCCAACGAGCGCAGCCAGAAGCTGAAGTACCACATCCAGACGAGCGGCCGTTCCCTGCACGCCCAGGAAATCGACTTCAACGACATCCGCACGACGCTCCAGGCCCTCTACGCCATCTACGACAACTGCAACAGCCTGCACACCAATGCCTACGACGAGGCCATCACCACACCCACCGAGGAGAGCGTGCGCCGGGCCATCGCCGTGCAGCTGATCATCAACCGGGAGCTGGGCCAGGCGAACAACGAGAACCCCCTCCAGGGCTCCTTCTTCATCGAGCAGATGACGGACCTGGTGGAGGAGGCCGTGCTGATGGAGTTCCGCCGCATCTCCGACCGCGGGGGCGTGCTGGGGGCCATGGAGACCATGTACCAGCGGGGCAAGATCCAGGAAGAGTCCATGCACTACGAGCACCTGAAGCACAGCGGGGAACTGCCCATCATCGGCGTGAATACCTTCCTGAACCCCCAGGCCGCCGAGCCGGGAACACCCGAGCTGATCCGCAGCAGCGAGGCGGAGAAGCGCCAGCAGATCCTGAACCTCGAGGCCTTCCAGGCCCGCAATGCGGACCGGGCGCCCGCGGCCCTGGACCGGCTCAAGGAAGTGGCCCGGACCAACGGCAACCTCTTCGACGCCCTCCTCGACGCCGCCAAGGTCTGCAGCCTCGGCCAGATCAGCCAGGCCCTCTATGAGGTCGGCGGGCAGTACCGGAGAAACATGTAAGGCGAAGCCCAGGCGGGTGGCGAGGGACGCGGCACTGCCGCGTTCCGAGCCGGGAACCGCCGGGCTGAGCAGCACAATGAGGTCGGCCTCAACACTCAGCGCGGTTCCCCGCCGGGTATCCGGCGAGGAGCTTGGAAAGAAGAAGTTCGACGGGGGTTCAATTTTCGAGCCTGTATTTTTGCAAGCCCCAGCCCGTCACAGCGGCCGCCAGGATGCAGTGTCACCCCAACGTGAAGGCATGATCGGGACAGCCATCCCCGCCCTCCTGGGCTGAGTGGGCGCCAAGACGTATCATGGACCAGATGCTGCGTGCCGCGCTGGTCCTTCCCCTCGCCGTCCTGGCCCTTGTGGCTGGTATGCCGAAGGCCCCGAAGGATCCCGTGAAGCCCGGGGTCACCTACCTCTACACCTACTACGACAGGCAGGGGCGGCTGGTGATCAACAACCTGCCGCCGGCCTACATGAAAACCCAGGGGCTGGTGCTGAAGCACGTGGGCGTCGGCAGGGTGCGCCTCGCGGTGACCCCGGCGGAAATGGCGAAGGCCCTCAAGAGTCCTGAGCTGATCGCCATGGTGGACGAGATCTCCCTGGCCGAGGGGGTGGACACGCATCTGGCCCGGGCCATCATCCAGGCCGAGAGCGCCTTCAACTACAAGGCCCGGTCGCGGGCCGGGGCCCTGGGGCTCATGCAGCTGATGCCCTCCACCGCCGAGCGTTTCGGCGTGGTGGATCCCTTCGATCCGCGCCAGAACATCAGCGGCGGCGTGAAGTACCTGAGGTGGCTGCACGATTACTACTCCGGCGACCTGATCCGGGTGGTGGCGGCCTACAACGCCGGCGAGGGCGCCGTGAATAAGCACAAGGGCATTCCGCCCTTCCGGGAGACCCAGGCCTACGTACCCAAGGTGCTGGACCTCTACCATCGCAAGGCGGTGCAGCCGGATCCAACTCTGGCTGGGAGCATGGCCCTCCTCCAGAAAGGGCGGGGCGGGTTCAGGGTGGATGAACAGAAGGCGGTGCCCGAGCCTTCCCCCCAGCAGCGGGCCTCTGCCCGCATCTATCAATGGATCGATGCCAACGGCCGCACCCAGATCAGCGATCAGCCCCCGCCCAAGGGAACGGCTGGCGTGAAACCCTTTGGGGCACCCTGAGTCCGGACCTATCCCGGGAGGTTCGCGATGTAGGCCTCCAGAGCCGCCAGGGAGGCCTGGAACAGGGATTCCAGGCGCTGGGGAAGATCCGCCCCGGCGTCCGTGGAACCACTGCGTCCCAGTGCTTCCAGCCCCGCCGCCAGATTGCGCATGGCCTCGGCCCCGAGGGCTCCGGACCCGCCCTTGAGTGCATGCCCGGTGCGGGAGAGTTCCTCGGCGTTCCCCTGGGCGATGGCCGCGAGGATGTCCCGGATGCGGCGAGGAGTGTCCTCCCGGAAAATGCCGATCATTTCGGACAGGAGTTCGTGGCCACCATCGTCGAGCTCCACGAGGTTCTGGAGGGTGGTCAGGTCCAGCAAGTCCGACGTGCTCATGGCTATCTCCCGGCTCCCATGCTGGGGCAGACGGCCCCGTTCGTCCAACAGGATGCAGTAGGCTGGACAGTATGACCGAAGCCGCTCCGATGTCTCCCGCCGAGACCGCCCTCTCCCTGCTGTTCCGAAAGCTGCATCCCCACCTGGAGGACGCCGCCCACGCCCTGTCCCGGGGGGCCGCCCGGCGGGACCTGGAACGCCTGCACCTCAAGCTGATCGCGGCCCGCCTGAAGACCGTGGAGGTGATCGAAGCCGCAGCCGAAGCCCTGCCCGAAGACGCCCCCCTTGCGGAACTCCTGGATACCCTGGCCGCCAACCTGACGCCGGTGGGGGAAAGCTACCGGCAGGCCCTGATCCTCACCCAGCTCTGCCTGGAGGAAGCCCCCGGGGACCTGCTGCCCCATGCGCCTGCGGGCTGCGTGGCAACCTCCTCCTGGGGCCCCCGCATGACCCAGTTCCTGGGGCAGCTGGAGGATCCCGCCTTCCAGGCCCGCCGCCGGTGGGAGGCCATCGAGGAGGACATCGGGGAGACCGAGGAGGGGGAATGAACAGCGATCCAGCCGAGTTCCTCCAGGAGGCCCATCGACTGGATCAGGCGGGCCAATGGGATCGCGCCGCAGAAGCCTATCGGGCCTACTTGGAATTCCAGCCCGGGGACGCCGCAGTCCTGGCTGATTTTGGCGGACTCCTCTGGGTGTCCGGGAAACTCGAGCAGGCCCAGGAACTCTGTCGCCGCGCCCTGAGCCTGGACCCGACCTGCCCCGGGGCCAGGATCAACCTGGGCTGCATCCTCGTGCAACAGGGGCAATTCGATGAGGCGGAGGGGCTGTTCCGCAGGGTTCTAGCCGCAGACCCCACCCGCAACGACGCCCGCCTGGCCCTGGCGGAAGGCCTCATGAAGAAGGGCGACCTCGAGGCGGCCATGGCCGCGCTGAAACGAGCTCTGGCCCAGGAGCCCGGCAATCCGGAGGCCCACAAGCTGTGCTACCGGATCCTGGCCCATGGGGGGGACCGTCCCGCGGCCTGCCAGGAGATCCTTCGGTGGTTCGCTCACCGAGGGGAGTCCGGGGAGCCTGAGGAACAATGGGAACTCTCCAACATTTCGCTGCTGTTCGGAGACATGCCCAGGGGCTGGGAGGAGTATGAAGCCCGTCTGCGGCGGACCGAAGGCAGCAAGCCCCAGGCCCACCCGGAGCACCGGAGGTGGGAGGGCGGGCCCTTCGTGGGCAGGACCCTGCTGGTGGACTGGGAGCAGGGCCTGGGCGACACCCTCATGTTCGTGCGCTATGCCCCTCAGCTGAAGGCCCTGGGGGGCAGGGTCCTGTGGTCGGTCCAGCCGGCCCTGGCGGACCTGGTCGCCACCTGCCCGGGGGTGGACGAGGTGATCCCCATGGGGGAGCCCCTGCCTCCCTTCGACCTCCACGTGCCGCTGCTCTCGCTTCCCCTGATTTTCAAGACCGACCTCCCCTCCATTCCCGCGGAAATCCCCTACTTCAAAGTGCCGGGCCAGGTGCCCAATCGCCAGCGCCTCTCGGAGGTCCTGGCGGCCTCGGCGGGGAGGATCCGCATCGGCCTGGCCTGGGCGGGGAGTCCGGTGCATGTCAGGGACAGGGAGCGCTCCATGCCGGCGGCGGCCCTGGAACCCCTGGCCGCCCTGCAGGGCGTGACCTGGCACAGCTTCCAACTGGAGCCGCTCGAGGAGCTCCCCCTTCCCGGCGCCATACAACTCGCCCCTTTGCTGAGTTCCTTCTCGGATTCGGCCTTTGCCATGACTGCCATGGACCTGGTGATCACGGTGGACACCGCCCTGGCCCACCTGGCCGGGGCCCTGGGCATCCCCACCCTGCTCCTGCTGCACACCTTCCCAGATTGGCGCTGGTTCCTCGGGCGGGAGGACAGTCCCTGGTACCCGACCTTCCGCATCTACCGCCAGCCGAACCCAGGGGATTGGGCCTCGGTCATCCAGCGGGTGCTCGCGGACCTGGGTGCCGGTTCCTGAGATGGATCGGCCTCCCATTCGGCCCCAGCGATCTCGACCGGGGGACCCGCTCCGCGAGCCGAAGGCGAGTGGGAGCACGGGGCGGGGCCCTGTGCGATCGCGGGCAGCCAGGGCCGCGTGCGCCGAGGCAGAGCCGAGCGCCCAGCGGCCAAGGGAGAGCCGAGACCTAGACTTCGGCGACGAGCTCGATCTCGACCTTCGCCCCCCGCGGCAGGCCGGCGACCTGCACGGTGCTGCGGGCCGGCTTGGCCGTTCCGAGGACCCTTTCGTAGACCGCATTGAAGGCGGCGAAGTCCGCGAGATCCGCGAGGAAGACCGTGGTCTTCACCACCCGGTCCCAGCCGGTGCCGGCGGTGGCCAGCACGGCGCTGAGGTTCTTCAGCACCTGCTCGGCCTGGGCCTCGATGGGGCCTGTCACCATCTCCATGGTTCCGGGCACGAGCGGGATCTGCCCCGAGGTGAAGAGGTAGTTGCCCGAGATCTGGGCCTGGCTGTAGGGGCCGATGGCGGCGGGGGCGTTGGGCGTGGAGATGGTGCGCATGGAGACTCCTGAATCGTCCTTATTGTCCGCCCTTTTTGCCCCACCGACGCTTCTTGTGACGCCAGTTGCGGTTGGGCCTTGGGGCGGGCTGGAGCGGGGCATCGAAGGGGGAGGCTGGCTGTTCCGGTTCGCCTTCACCCTCCTCGTCCTCGAGGCGGCCGGGGCCGTCCTCGATCTGCTGCTGCACCCACTGGGCCGTGCGGTGCATGAGGGCGGCCAGGCAGAGGCTGGTCTCGATGCGGGCGTGGGGCAGCGGCCCCAGCTGGGTGAACACCGAAGGATCCGGCGGGATCACACGGGGGATGCTGATCTCCGGCAGGGGCATGGGCAGGGCGTCATAGGCCTCCTCGGGCAGGTGGCGCCAGGGCTCCGGCTCCGGCTGTTCGCGCCGGAGCAGGTCGGCCACGGTCTGCTGCTTCTTCGGCGGCCGACCGCGCTTCTTGGGGGCCGCCACGGCGGCGGCGTCCAGGGCCGACTGGAGGGCCTGCAGCACCTCCTCCCGGCTCTTGCCGCGGAGGTCGAAGAGCAGCCAGGGGTCCCGGTCCAGGGCCTCGGCCATGACGAAGCAGACGGCGGCCACATGCTTGCAGGGGTTCGCCCAGTCGGGGCAGTCGCAGTGGGTCTGGAGCTCCTTCGGTACGCGGGGATAGAGGCTGGCCCCCGCTTCGCGGAAGGTCTCGTCCAGGCCCTGGGGCATCTCGCCCGCCAGCAGGGAGGCCACGAAGCGGCTCTCGAGGGCGATGCGGTCCAGGGCCTTCTCCCACTGGGCGGCGGTGAGGGCGGGGAGGCCGAGGGTCACGTTGTAGGTCTTGCGGCCGTGGACCCGGGCCTGGATCTCGCCGGGCTGCACGTTGAAGTGGGAGACATGGCCGTCCTCCGCGTACTTCTTGCCGCGGGGCAGGCGGTTCTCGTAGTCGTCCCCGAGCTTCTCGAGGCCGTTGATCCAGAGGCGGCCCCACCAGGTGGCGCCGAAGCGGTCGGCGTGGCTGATCATGGCGCCACCTCCTTGGCCCTGCGTTTCAAGGGCTTGGGGCTGACAGGGGTGGAGGCGGGCTCGTCGCCGTTGCCTTCATCGGGGTCCATGAGCTCGGTATCAGGATCGAGGGCCACCAGGCGGCGCAGGGACTCGTCGTCGAGTTCGGTGAGCCAGCCTTCGCCGCTGCCCACCACACGGTCCGCCAGGTCCCGCTTCGATTCCAGCAGGGCGTCGATCTTCTCTTCCAGGGTGCCGATGGTGACCAGCTTGTGCACCTGGACATTCTTGGTCTGGCCGATGCGGTAGGTGCGGTCCGTGGCCTGGTCCTCCACGGCCGGATTCCACCAGCGGTCGAAGTGGAAGACATGGGTGGCGGCGGTCAGGTTCAGGCCCACGCCGCCGGCCTTGAGGCTCAGCAGCAGCACGGGGGAGGAATCGGGATCCTCCTGGAAGCTGCGCACCAGCTCGTCGCGGCCCTCCCGCGTGGTGCCGCCGTGCAGGAAGGGTGGCTCGAAGCCCAGGGCGTCTTGCAGGTGGATCTGCAGGCGGTCGCCCATCTCCTTGAACTGGGTGAAGACCAGGGCCCGCTCGCCGGCCTCGACCACCTCCTCGAGCATCTCCGTGAGGCGGTCCAGCTTGCCGCTGCGGCCGCGGTAGGGCCCCTGGGCCTTCAGGAACTGGCTCGGGTGGTTGCAGATCTGCTTGAGGTGGGTGAGCAGGGCCAGGATGCGCCCGCGTCGTTCGATGCCGGTGGCGGTGTCCAGCTCCTCGTCCATCTTGTCCACGCGGTACTGGTACAGCTCGGCCTGCTCGCGGCTGAGCGTGGTGAAGACCTTCATCTCGTGCTTTTCCGGGAGGTCCTGGATGATGGCCTTGTCGCTCTTGAGGCGGCGCAGGATGAAGGGGCCGATCCGCTGGCGGAGCTCGTTGGCCGCGTCCGGATCCCGGTACTTCTCGATGGGCGTGGCGAAGCGCTCTTTGAACTGGGCCTCGCTGCCCAGGTAGCCCGGCAGCCCCGCACTCATGATGGCCCACAGCTCCGTGAGGCGGTTCTCGATGGGGGTGCCGGTGAGGGCCAGGCGGAAGCCCCCCCGCAGCTTGCGGATGGCCTTGGCCTGGGCCGAGCCGGCGTTCTTGATGGCCTGGGCCTCGTCCACCACCACGCCGCCCCAGGGGCGATTGGCGAAGGTGTCCTCCTCGCGGCGGACCACGCCGTAGGTGGTGAGCACCAGCGTGTGGGGCCGGAAGGTCCCGGGCAGCGGGTCGCGGTTGTTGCCGTGGTGCACGAAAACCGGCAGGCTCGGGGCGAACTTGGCCAGCTCCCGCTCCCAGTTGCCCAGCAGCGACGTGGGGCAGATCAGCAGGGTGGCGGGGCCATGCTGGGGGCTCGCCTGCTGCCGGTGCAGCAGGAGGGCGAGCACCTCGATGGTCTTGCCGAGTCCCATGTCGTCCGCGAGAATGCCGCCCAGGCCCAGGCGGGACAGGCCCTCCAGCCAGGCGAGCCCCCGCAGCTGGTAGGGGCGCAGCTGCCCATGGAAGGTCTCGGGCTGGGTGATGGGCTTGTCCGGAAGGACCTTCAGGTCCTCGAGGGCCGCGCCGAAGTCGCCCGCCACCTCCACCTCGATGGCCTCGCTGACCCCCGGAATGCGGGCCGTGCCCGTGAGGGCCGCGGCCAGGGCCTCGCCCTTGGTCATGCTTTCGAAACCCGCCCCGCGGCTGGCCTGGATGACCGTGGAAATCTGCTTGAGGGTCTCCGGATCCAGGGCCACCCACTTGCCCTTCCAGGCCACCAGGGGGTGCTTGAGGCTCGCCATCTGGGCGAAGTCCTCCACGCTCAGGGTGTCGTCGCCCAGCATCAGGGACCAGTCGGCGCTCACGCTGCCCTCGAGCCCGGCCTGGGCCAGGGGTTCGGAATCCAGCACGCTGCGGGCGCCGAGCCGGACCTTGGCGCGCAGGCGCTTGGCGCCGCCGAAGTCGGCCAGCCCCTCGGGGATGTGGACCAGGAAGCCCGCCTCCTTGAGCTGGGCCGCGCCGCGGGTGAGGAAGCCCCAGGCCTCCGTGGGCCGCAGCAGGAGATCCTCGGGCTTCTGGCCGGACAGGGCCCGCTCCAGGGCGGGGAAGAAGGGCACGGCCCGGGCCAGGCCGCGCAGGAGGACCTGGCGGGCCTGCAGCACTTCGGGTTCGGTGGAAGGTTCCCAGAGCTTGCCCACGCCGACGGCGGTGCCGGTCTCGGTCTCCAGGCCCACCCTGAGCGTCCAGCCCTCTTCGGCCAGGCGGTCGGCGTCCTGCACGGCCTGGAGGGTGGTGGGCACGTCCGGGGCCTCGAGGCGGAGGCTGGGCCGCAGCCACTGGGGCCGGGCGCCCTCGCTCCACTGGGCCAGCTGCTCGCCCAGGGTCCGTTCCGTGATGCCGGTGGTGGGGAATTCGGGCAGCTGGTGGGAGAGGGCCACCATGATGCGCTCGTCCCAGGGCAGGCGGTCGCGCTTGTGCCCCCGCAGGCGGTGGATGAGTCCCAGGCGGGGGTCGTCTCCGGCCCGCAGACCGCCTGACACGAAGCGCATGATGAAGTCCGCGCCGTCTTCCAGGAAGGCCGACAGCACGGCGTCCGCCGCGGGGGGCATGGCCAGGTCGTCCTCGATGTCGAAGGCGTCCAGTTCGCCGAGGCCCAGGGTCTTGGTGAAGGCCCAGGTATCGTTTTCCGGGAAGGCCACGGCCGCCGGGGGCATGGCCTCCACCAGCTGGTGCAGGGCCGAACGGTCCGAGGGGCTGGTGAGGCTCACGCCCCAGCGGGCCTTCCAGGGATTCCCCCGGGTATCGAGCTGGGGCAGCATGGCGCCGCGCACCACCAGGGACTGGAGCAGACGCAGGGCCATGGCCCAGTAGCGGAGGGTCGGACCGGCGGTGCCGGGGCGCAGGGCCAGGGAGGAGAGCCAGGGATAGGCCCGCTGCCAGCGCAGGGGCACCGCGTGCATCTCGACCAGGGCGCCATCCGCGAGGAAGATCTGGGCCTTGGCCGGCGTCAGGCGCTCCCTTCCCTGGAGTTCGCCGGGCAGCATCCGGAGGGCCCGCACCCACTCGGCGGGATCCACCGCCTCGGGCATGCAGAGGAGGAAACCCCGGTCCTGGGGCCGGTACTGGAGAAAGGGATTCAGCATGAAGGGGCGGTAGGCTGTAGGCGGCAGACTGTGGGCGAGGAGGCCGGAAGATGAAACTGGGATTCGCAAGCGATCATGCGGGATTCGACCTGAAGGAACGGCTCAAGGCCTGGGCGCTCGAGCAGGGACATGACGTGGTGGATTTCGGCACAGATGGATTGGCCTCGGTGGACTACCCGGATTTCGCGCACCGGGCTGCGGAAGGCAAGGATCAGTGGGAACGCCTGGTGCTCGTCTGCGGATCCGGCATCGGCATCAGCATCGCGGCCAACCGCCATGCCGGCATCCGCTGCGCGCTGGTGACCTCCCCTGAGCACGCGGCACTGGCCCGGCAGCACAATGACGCAAACGCCATCGCTTTCGGCCAGCGGCTGACGGATCCGCTCAAGGCAGAATCATACCTCAGAACCTTCCTGGCAACACCATTCGAAGGAGGGAGGCACCAGGGGCGGGTGGACAAGATCGAATGGAAAGGTGGCTGCTGATGCGCCAAACCGAGGAACTGCGACCCCTGGACCTGGAGAAAGGCGTTCAGGTCCACGCCGCTGGATCCTGCCTGGTCAAGCTGGGCCGGACCCATGTGCTTTGCGCGGCCAGCCTGGAGGACCGGGTGCCGGGCTGGATGAAGGGCCGGGGCTCGGGCTGGCTCACGGCGGAATACGGCATGCTGCCGGCGGCGACCCACACCCGGTCGGACCGGGAGGCCGCCAAGGGCAAGCAGCAGGGCCGCACCGTGGAGATCCAGCGCCTGATCGGCCGCAGCCTGCGCCAGGCCGTGGACCTGGCGGCCCTGGGGGAACGCACCCTCGCCCTGGACTGCGACGTGCTGAACGCCGATGGCGGCACCCGCTGCGCGGCCATCACCGGCGCCTGGGTGGCCGTGGCGCTGGCCCTGCGGTCCCAGGGTCTGGAAGCGGCCCTGGTCCGCCAGGTCTCGGCCCTGAGCGCGGGCATCGTGGAATCCGGCGAGGGCCGGCGGGGGATGCTGCTGGACCTGGAATACCTGGAAGATCACCTCGCGGCCGTGGATTGCAACCTGGTGGCGGCGCGCCCGGTGAAGGGCGGGGACCTGGAGCTGGTGGAGCTCCAGGGCACGGGCGAAGGACGCCCCTTCAGCCGGGTCGAGGCGGCGGGGCTGGTGGAACTGGGCCTCCGGGGCTGCGCGGCGCTGATGGAGGCGCAGCGGGCGGCCCTCGCATGAGGAGACTCCTCCTGGTGCTGGGCCTGGCTGCCTCGCTGGCGGGCCAGGCTCTGGAGAGTGGACCGGCCGCGCCACGACGCATCGATGTTCAGGTCCAGCCCGCGGACATGGTGTTCCGCTTCACGCCCAGAGTGACCATTCCGGGCTCGCCCCGGGTGGCTCTGGCCCTCAGCGGGGGCGGGGCCCGGGGTCTGGCCCACATCGGCGTCCTCCAGCGACTGGAGGAGGTGGGTTATCCCATCGACAGCCTCACCGGCACCAGCGCCGGCGCCTTGGTCGGAGCCCTCTACGCCAGCGGCTTCTCCGGGCGGGAGATCGAGGATCTCTTCGGTCGCCTCGACCTGACCCGGGCCTTCCTGGAGCCCCTGTGGCGCAATCCGGGCGAGACCCTGGGCGAGCAGGAGGACCGGAACGACACCTTCCTGTCCATCGAGCGGCACAACGGCCATGTGTTCCTGGCCCAGGGTCTGCGAAGTGGCGTGGAGGTGCAGCACACCCTCCAGGGCCTGCTCTCCCGGGGGGCCTACTTCTCCGGCGGGGATTTCGACCGGCTCCAGCGCCCCCTGCGCGTGCTGGCCACCAACCTTGAGACGGGCCAGGGCCGGGTCTTCGGCAGCGGCGACCTGGTGGAGGCCGTGCGGGCCTCCATGTCCATTCCCGGGGGGTTCCGGCCCGTGGTCATCGACGGCCAGCAGTACGTGGATGGCGCCCTGGTGGAGAACCTGCCGGTCTCCACGGCCAAGGCCGCCTTCCAGTCGGATCTGATCATTGCCGTGGACGTGAGCGCGCCCCTGGAGAATCGGCCCGCCACCAACATCTTCTCCGTGGCGACCCGCAGCCTGGACCTGGTGGTGGAACGGCGCCAGTGGGAGAGCCGGGCCGAGGCGGACTTCCTCATCCGCCCCGACATCCGGAATGCACCCTTCCTCGAGTACGGGTCCGATACCGCCAAGCTGGTGCGGGAGGGCCGGGAGGCCTTCGATGCCCGGCGGGATGCGATGAACAGCCTGCTCCGCAGCCGCCTGAGCCAGGAGTGGCTGGACGTGGGGCGCGCCGTCTTCGAGAGCCCGGGGGAATTGAACCCGGCCCTGGAGGGACTCCTGGCGGAGACGTTGAAGCCCAGCCCGGCCGGCATCCGGGTCCAGGACACGCAGATCCTGCTCCAGCAGGCCCTGGTCCACGGACTGGCCCGGGAGGCCTGGGCCACCGTGGACCCGGGCCGCGTGCTCACGATCCACATCCGCCCCTTCCCGGCCATCCGGTCTGTGGAGGTGGAAGCCCCCGGGGGCTGGCGCAGGGCCATCCAGGCCGCCGTGGCGGACACCGTGAAAGTGGGCGAGCCCTTCAACCCGGAGGTGTTCGGCCGCATGATCAGCCAACTGGTCTACGGCTTCCTCATGGAAGGCGGCCCCCTGGTGGATGCCCGGGGCTCTGGGTTCGATCCCGACACCGGGCGGCTGCGCATCATCCTGGTGGAGCCGCTCGTCACAAGGGTGGAGGCCCGCACCCCGGCCGGATCCTGGGTGGACGAGGCCCATCTGCTCCGCCTGCTCGGGCCCCTGGAGGGCCACCCCTTCCGCCCGGACGAGCTCCAGAAGCGCATCGCCCTCGCGGAGCACCGCCTCCACCTGGCGGAGCTGCGCTACCAGATCCGCCCCGACGGCCAGGGCGGGACGGCCATCACCCTCGTGCCCGTCCCCCAGCAGCAGGATCACCTGGACCTCTCTCTGGGCTACGAATCCACCCTGGGGGGTCAGGTGGGCCTGGCCTACCAGGCCCTGAATCTGGGCTTCAGGGGCACGGAAGTGGAACTCAGCGCGGCCAGCAACCGGCTGCAGGACCAGGCCACCCTGGCCCTCAGGAGCCCCTTCGGTTTTTCCCCCGGCGCGGGGATGGAAGTGGCCGCGGACTACTGGCGGCAGCGGCTGAACCTCACCCTTCCCTGGTCCCGGCCGGAGCTGGCCGGGGAAGGGCAGGATGCCCTCATCAGCGTGTCGGACCTGACGATGAAGACTTACTTCCGCTTCAGCAACCTGGGCACGGGGAAAATGAGCCTGGATCTGGGCCGGCGGGATGCGGCCTTCCAGGAGTACGGCCTGCGCCGCAGCCAGGGCCAGGAATTCGCCTTTCTTTCGGGCGAGTGGGACAACTTCGACCGCTACACCCTCCCCCGGGAAGGGCTCCTGCTGCGGACCCGCCTCGGCCTGGGCCACGCCGAGGCGGGAGAACTCCAGGGAGCGACCTTCCAGCAGACCTATTTCCGGGCCCGGGGGATCAGCTCCTTCGGCGAACACACCGGAGCGGACCTGGATCTGGAATGGGGCCAGGGCCGCCGCCTGCCCCTGGACCGCTGGTGGGCCCTGGGGGGATCCTCCTTTGTCATCGGGTCCAATGCCCTGGGCTACCTGGCGCCGAATTTCGCCTCGGCCCGGTTCGGGATCCCCCTGCGGCTCTACCTGGGGCTGGGCCTCACGGTGGAGGTGGTGCCCCGCTTCGACATGGCATGGATGGCCCCGGACCCCTCCTCCCTCCTGAAGCAGGAGGTGGCCATCCGCGCCCAAGGCACGGGCCTCCTGGTGCGCACGACGCTATCCAATTTCTATGTGGAGCTGTCCTACGGATTCCTGAAGGAGCGCAGGCCCCTGGAGAGTGGCCGGGCGGAGGGCAGCTTCAACGTGCTCATCGGAACCCAGCCCTTCGACCTCTGGAAACGGCATTAATGCTGTCCGAGGGGAGGCTGCGTTAGGTGGAGGGCGCTGTTCGCTCTGTCCGGGCGTGGTCTGCGGGGGCGGGGTGTGATCCCCGACATAGGCTGGTTCTCGGGGGCCGCCTGATACCCTGGGGCGTTGGCATTTCAACGTTCTTTGCCGAGGCCGCCATGCGCTACCTGCCCTCTTCCCCCGTCGAGGATCGAGCCCTCCTGGACACCATCGGTGTCCCGAATGCCGAGGCGCTCCTGGTGGGCATTCCAGAACCGCTCCGCCTGGGACGCGACCTGGACCTGCCCACCCAGGGCTCCGAGCAGGAGGTGGCCTGGCAGATGATGGGCCTCGCCAACCGGAACACCCGCTTCTGCGCCCAGTTCCTGGGCGCCGGGGCCTACGACCACTTCGTGCCCTCGGCCATCGACGCCCTCATCAGCCGGCAGGAATGGTTCACGGCCTACACCCCCTACCAGCCCGAGATCAGCCAGGGCACCCTCCAGCACATCTTCGAGTACCAGACCCTGATCTGCGACCTCACGGGCCTGGAAGTCACCAATGCCAGCCTCTACGACGGTGGCACCGCCTGCGTGGAAGCGGCGCTGATGGCCGTCCGGGTGGCGAAGAAGCGCCACACGGTGCTGGTGAGCCGCGGCCTGCACCCCATGTATCGCGAGGTGCTCAGGACCAACTTCGCCCCCCACGACGACCTGAGGCTGGTGGAAGTGGGCCTCAAGGACGGCGTCACCGACCCGGAGGACCTCCAGGCCAAGCTCAACGATGACGTGGCCGCGGTGATGGTGGGCTACCCCAACTTCCTCGGGGCCGTGGAGGACCTCGCGGCCCTGGCCGGACCCGTCCATGCGGCCGGCGCCCTGCTGGTGAGCGTGACCCAGGAGGCCTTCGCCTTCGGCTGGTTCGAAGCCCCGGGCAAGGTCGGCGCGGACATGGCCTGCGGCGAGGCCATGTCCTTCGGCAACAAGCCCAACTTCGGCGGCCCCTTCCTGGGCTTCCTGGCCGTGAAGGATGCCCAGAAGCGCGAGATCCCCGGCCGGGTGGTGGGCCAGACCAAGGACCTGGACGGCCGCACGGGCTACGTGCTCACGCTCACCGCCCGCGAGCAGCACATCCGCCGCGACAAGGCCACCAGCAACATCTGCTCGAACCAGGGCCTGGTGGCCCTGCGCGCCAACATCTTCATGCAGCTGGCCGGGCCCGAAGGCCTCCGGGGCCTCGCCGCGCAGAACGCCGCCAAGGCCCAGTATCTCCGCCAGCGCCTGCTCGACCTTCCGGACATGGAGCCCATGCCCGGACAACCCTTCTTCAACGAGTTCGTGCTGCGCTACACCGGCGACTACGCGGCCCTCGAGGAGGCCTGCCTGCGGGAGAGCCTCCTGCCCGGCCTCGACCTGGGCCGCTTCTATCCCGAATATGCGGGCTGCATCCTGTGGTGCGCCACCGAACTCCACACCCGCCAGATGATCGAGAGCCTCGTCGAGATCCTGGCCCGCATCCCCGCGACCGTCTGAGGAGATGGACATGTTCCTACGCCAGCGCGAACCCCTCTCCTTCGAACGCTCCGTCCCTGGCAAGCGGGGCATGGACCTGCCGAAACTCGACGTGCCCGCCGCCCAGGACACCCGCCCCGCCCACCTGCGCCGCAGCGGTTTCGACGCCCTGCCGGAACTGAGCGAGGTGGAGGTCATCCGCCACTTCACCCGGCTCTCCAAGTGGAACTACGGCCTGGACGATGGCATCTACCCGCTCGGCTCCTGCACCATGAAGCACAACCCCCGCCTCAACGAGAAGGTGGCCGGGCTGCCCGGCTTCACGGACAGCCACCCCATGGCCCCGGATGCCTTCGTCCAGGGCAACCTGGAGACGCTCTACACCCTCCAGGAGTGGCTGAAGGAGATCACCGGCCTGCCTGGCGTCACCCTCCAGCCCAGCGCTGGCGCCGCGGGCGAGCTGACCGGCGTCATGCTCATCCGGGCCTACCACGTCTCCAGGGGCGCCAAGCGCCGCGTCATCCTCATCCCCGACAGCGGCCACGGCACCAACCCGGCCACGGCGGCCATGGCGGGCTACGAGGTGGTGGAACTGCCCTCGGGCCCCGATGGCACCATCAGCTTCGACGATGTCACCGATCCCTTGAACGGCAAGGTCCGGAAGGGCCTGAGGACCCTGGTCGCCGAGCTCGGCCCCGAGATCGCCGGCGCCATGATCACGAACCCCAACACCATCGGCGTCTTCGAGTACCGCTTCAAGGAGATCAGCGACCTGCTGCACAGCGTGGACGCCCTGGTCTACATGGACGGCGCCAACATGAACGCCCTGGTGGGCGTGGCCCGCCCCGGCGACTTCGGCGCGGACGTCATGCACCTGAACTTGCACAAGACCATGTCCACGCCCCACGGCGGCGGCGGTCCCGGCGCGGGCCCTGTCTGCTGCGCCGAGAAGCTCGTGCCCTTCCTGCCGGTGCCCGTGGTGGTGCGCGACACCGTGAAGGTGGGCGAGGGCGAGGTGGCGAAACACAGCTACCGCCTGGCCTGGGACCGGCCCCAGAGCATCGGCAAGGTGCACACCTTCCACGGCAACTTCGGCATCCTCGTGCGGGCCCTCACCTACTGCCTGAGCCACGGGTCCGACGGCCTTAAGGAGGCCACGCTGCGCGCCATCGTGAATGCCAACTACATCCGGGCCCGGCTCAAGGGCGCCTACGCCCTGCACATCGACTCGCCCACGCTGCACGAGGTGGTCTTCAGCGACACGAACCAGGCCAGGCACGAGGTCCACACCCTGGACATCGCCAAGCGCCTCATCGACTACGGCTACCACCCGCCGACCATCTACTTCCCCCTCATCGTGCCCGGGGCGCTGATGATCGAGCCCACGGAAAGCGAGGGCAGGGACGAGCTGGACGCCTTCTGCGACGCCATGCTCCAGATCGCCAGGGAGGCAGAGGAGCATCCCGACCTGCTGCACCAGGCCCCGACCCTCGCCCCCATCCGCCGCCTCGACGAGACCACCGCCGCCCGCAAGCCCGTGCTGAGGTGGCAGAAGGCTTGAGCATGGCCGAACCCATCCACCATGCCCAGGTGCTGAAGGCCCTCACCCGGGACCGGTTCATCCGCCTCTCCTCGCTGGACGCCAGTCCCCTTTGGGACGGCGTCCGCCGGGGGCACCCGCACCTGGACCCCGAGGCCTGCGCCAGCCTTACCGAACTGCTCTCGGCCACGGCCCTGCTCCAGGGCCGCACGGCCTTCGCGGAGCGCCTGCAGGTGCTCGTCAAGGGGTCTGGTCGCGCCCGGGCCGTGGTAGCGGACTGCTGGCCGGACGGGACCATCCGCGGCGTCCTCGACCTGAGCCCCGTGCCCTCCGGCGCCTGGGTGGCCGCACCCGGCCTGCTCCAGGTGATGCGCTCCAACGCCGCGGGCCCGCCCTACATCGGCAACCTGCCCCTGGTGGAGGGCGGCATCCAGGTGCAGCTCGAGCACTACCTGCAGAGTTCCGAGCAGGTCCAGGCGAGCCTCACCCTCTGGTGCGATCCTGGCACCGGAGAGGCCGGTGGCCTGCTCGTGGAGCCCCTGCCGGACTGTCCCCCGGCCCGCCTGGCACGGCTCGTGGAGGCCATCGAGGGCCTCGAAGTGGTGCCCCTCTGGGAGCGCACGGCGGAATTCCTGGCCAACTGGGTGTCCCAGGGCGAGGGCACCGAAGAGGCCGAGGCCACCGCGCTCTTCTACCGCTGCCGCTGCACCCGCGAGGCCCTGCTGGAGGCGCTCCGGCGCTTCCCGGCGGAGCAGAAGGCCGATCTCTTCAACGGCACGGAGCCCCTGGAGGTCCGCTGCGACTACTGCGGTGTCATGTACCCCATCAGCCGGGACGACTTGATGCCGGGCGGGGAACGATGAGCGCCCGCCACGCCATCGCCGAGCGGGGGCGGCCCCTGGGCTCGCCCCTGTCCGTGTGGCTGAGCTTCCGCGCGGTGCCCTTCCTGGTGGCGGGGCTGAGCAAGCTCTGGTCCTACACGCTGCGGGTGCGCCGGGAGGGCTTCGAGGCCGTGGAGGATCTGGTGGCCCGGGACGAGCGCTTCATCCTGGCCTTCTGGCACCGGCGCCTCTTCATGATGCCCCTGGCCTATCCCTTCCTGCGCAAGGGGCGGGGCGTGGCCATCCTCTCCAGCGACAGCAAGGACGGGGAGCGCAGTGCCGCCACCTGGCGCTGGTTCGGCATCCATGCCGTGCGGGGCACGGCCAGCGATGACGGCGCCAAGGCCCTGGTGCGCATGATCCAGGCGGTGCGGCAGGGCTGGGACTTTGGCATCACGCCGGACGGTCCCCGTGGCCCCCTCATGGAGCTGAAGCCCGGCGTGACCGCCCTGGCGCGCAAGACCGGCGCCTGGATCGTCCCGGTGACCCTGGCCTTCGACCGCCAGGTCGAGCTGAGGACCTGGGACCGCATGGTGATCCCCCTTCCCTTTGCGGCCTGCGTGGTCCGCTACGGGGCTCCCTACAGGATTCCGCCGAGGGCGGAGGACCACGCCGAAGCCGCAGGGCTCCAGCGGCGGATGGACGAACTGGAACACTGGGCCGAGCAGGTGTCCCATGGCTAGGCTGGCGGTGATCTCCCTCTCCGGCGGCATGGACTCCTGCGTCACCGCCGCCATCGCCACGGCCGAGGGCTTCGAACTGGCGCTGCTCCACGCGGATTACGGCCAGCGCACCCAGGCCAGGGAGAAACAGGCCTACCGCGACATCGCGGACTTCTATGGGGTGCCCGACCGGCGGCGCCTCATCATCGGTTTCGACACCCTGAAGGCCATCGGCGGCTCGGCCCTCACGGACACCTCCATCGCCCTGCCCGAGGGCGATCCCGAGCGCGCGGGCGTGCCCGTGAGCTACGTGCCCTTCCGCAACGCGCACCTCCTGGCCACCTGCGTGAGCTGGGCCGAGGTGCTGGGCGCCAGCGCCATCTTCGTGGGCTTCGTGGAGGAGGACAGCAGCGGCTACCCGGACTGCCGCGAGGCCTTCCTGAGGAGCTTCGAGCAGACCGCGAACCTGGGCACCAGGCCGGAGACGGAGCTGGCCTTCCACGCGCCCCTCCTCCACCTGCGCAAGGCTGACATCGTGCAGAAGGGACGCGAGCTGGGCGCCCCTCTCCACCTCAGCTGGTCCTGCTACCAGGGCGAACTGGAGGCCTGCGGCCGCTGCGACAGCTGCCACCTGCGCCTCCGCGGCTTCAAGGAGGCGGGAATTCCCGATCCCATTCCGTACGCGTACATTCCAGAAAGTCTTAAGATCTAACCGCAGATGACGCAGATGCACGCTGATGAAAACCGGCAAGCCCCATCTGCGCAATCTGCGGCATTTTCGGTTTCAATTTGAGGTTCCCATGGTTACCAAAAAATCCCCAAAAGCCTCCCTCCCGAATCCGCTGCCCCAGTTCGTGGTGACGCGCCCCACGGGAGAGCTGGACACCTTCGAAAGCCCCCGGCCGGGGCGGCCCTTCACAGTCACCTTCGAGACGGAGGAGTTCACCTGCCTCTGCCCCCTCACGGGCCAGCCAGACTTCGCCAAGCTGCGGATCCTCTACCAGCCCGACCAGCTCTGCGTGGAGTCCAAGTCGCTCAAGCTCTACCTCTGGAGCTTCCGGGACCGGGGCGCCTTCCACGAGGCCGTCACCAACCAGATCCTCGACGACCTGGTGAAGGCCACCCAGCCCCAGTGGATGCGCATCGAGGGCGACTTCCTCATCCGCGGCGGCATCCGGACCCTGGTGGTCGCGGAACACGGGAAACAGAAATGAATCCACAGATTTCACAGATGACACAGATTAGAACCTGTTCTTTTCATCTGGGTGAATCTGTGAATTCTGTGGACAACCGGTGAAAGCCGTCATCGCCCTCGGCTCGAACCTCGGGGACCGCCGGGCCCACCTGGAGGCCGGCCTCGCGGCGCTCCACACCCTGGGGGCCGTGGTGCCCTCGCCGCTGGTGATGGAGACGCCTGACGAATCGGGGCGGGGCCCCGCCTACCTGAATACCGTGGCGATTCTCGTCACCGAGGAGCTTGATCCCCGCCACCTGCTGGAGTCCCTGCTGCGGCTGGAACTGGCGGCGGGCCGGGACCGGACGGCTGGCCGGAACGCCCCGCGCACCCTGGACCTGGACCTCATCACCACGGACGGAACGCCGGGGAGCTGGACCTGGGAGGCCCCGGAGGATCTGCGGGCCCTGGGTGCGGAACTGAGCCTGGAGCTGCCGCACCCTCGCGCCTTCGGCCGCTCCTTCGTGCTCGAACCCTGGCGCGCCCTGTCGGACCCCGGCGCCTGCGGGGGCGTCATCCCGGGAAGGACTTGACCTGAACCGCAGATGACGCAGATGGCCGCAGATGAAGAGGGCTGTGCATCTGCGCGAGTCTGCGGCATCTGCGGTTAAAATTCCGTCCAGTCCTACTTCGTCCAGCGCTCGCACCAGCCGAGGACGGTCTCGTACCAGAGCTTGCTGTTCTGGGGCTTCAGGACAAAGTGGAACTCGTCGGGGAAGTAGAGCAGTTCGCTGGGGACGCCCCGCAGCTGGAGGGTGTTGTAGAGCTGGAAGGCCTCGCCGACGGGCACGCGGTAGTCCAGCTCCCCGTGGATGACGAGCATGGGCTTGGTCATCTGGGCGATGGCGCTGCTGGGGCTCTGGGCCTGCCAGCGGGCTTTGGTCTCGGCGTTCTCCCAGGGCCAGCCTCCAAACTCCCAGCGGGGGAACCAGAGCTCCTCGGTGCCCAGCTGCATGGATTCCGTGTTGAAGATGCCGGCGTGGGTGACGAAGGCGGCGAAGCGGTCCGCCTGGTGACCGGCCAGCCAGTTGGTGGCGTAGCCGCCGTAGCTGCCGCCGCAGGCCACGACCCGCTTCGGATCGGCGTTGGGATAGCGCTTCAGGGCTGCGTCCAGGGTGATCATCAGGTCGGTCATGACGGCGCCGTTCCAGTCGCCGCTGATGGCATCCGTGTAGGCCTGGCCGAAGCCCGTGGAGCCCCGGGGATTGGGCAGCACGGCAATGAAGCCGCGGCCGGCCCAGGCCTGGGCGTTCCAGCGGGGATGCCAGGAGTCCGCGTTGTCGCCCTGGGGGCCCCCGTGGATGATGAAGGCCACGGGGTAGCGCTTGGCCGGATCGTAGCCCACGGGTTTCAGGATGAAGGCATGGGCCTGGACGGGCTTGCCCCCCAGGGGCAGGGTGTCGACCCAGAGGTTCTCGGGCGGATTGAGGCCCAGCTCCTCGGCCAGGGCCTGGTTGTGCCGGGTGAGGCGGGCCGTCGTCCCGGACCGCAGGTCCAGGGCGTAGAGATCCGGCGGGGTGGTCAGGCTGGTGGAGGCCACCACGGCCTGCTCCTTCTCCAGGGTGAAGCCCTCGATGTGCAGGTCCGTGCTGAGGCGCTGGAGGGTGGTGCCGTCCCAGCGGAAGAGGTCCGCGTGTCCCTGGCGTTCGCAGACGCCCAGGAGGTCGGTGCCCTGCCACTGGAAGCCGCCGAAGCTCTGGTCGAAGGCCTGGGTCGTGCGCACCACCCGGCCCGTGGTCCGGTCCATCACCCACAGCTCGAACTTGTCGGACTCGAAGCCGGGGCGGCGCTGGGCCCGCCAGGCGAGGTACTTGCCGTCGGGCGAGTAGCGCGGGGTGCTGTCCATGGCCGGGTTGTCGGTCAGCTTCTTGGCCGGACCTCCGGCGACCTGTACCTCGTAGAGCTCGCCGTTGGTGCTGGTGGCCTTGGCCTGGTCGGGGGCGGACTCGAAGGCCAGGACCCGGCTGTCCGGGGCCCAGTCGTAGCCGTCCCCGGCCGCCACGTCCGCGTAATTGGGAACGTCCGTGGCGAAGCCCGCCGTGAGGTCCCGGGGGGCGGCGCTCCCATCGGCGGGCACCACGAAGAGGTGGCTCACCTGCCTGGGGTCCTTCCACTCGTTCCAGTGGCGGTAGGTCAGCGTGGTGTAGAGGCGGCCCGTGACCTTGGAGGCCTCCTTGGCCCTGAGGTAGGCGGCGTTCTCGGCTTCCACGCCGCTGGGCACGGTGGTGCTGAGGAAGGCGATCCACCTGCCGTCGGGGCTCCAGGTCTGGCCCCCGGCGCCGCCGCTCAGCTTCGTGAGCTGGCGCTTCTTCCCGCTGCCCAGATCCACGACCCACACCTGCCCCCCGGACTGGTAGGCCAGTTTCCGGCCATCGGGACTGAAGCGGGGCCGGGACTGGCTGCCGCCGCCCAGGTCCAGTTCCCGGGCCGGACCGCCCGGGGCCTTGAACCAGATGCGGGTGACCGTCTTGTTGGCCGCGAAGTCCACGGTCCCCACCTGGTAGGCCAGGGAGCCGGCGGCCGAGGCCTGGGGATCGCCGACGCGCCTCACCTTGAAGAGGTCGTCCACCTGCATGGGGCGCGAGGCGAGCAGGGCCAGCGAGGCCGTGAAGAGGAGGGCTGTGCGCATGGGACTCCCGTCAATACTCGGCGAGCAGGTACCGCGCGATCACGGTGCGCTGGATCTCGCTGGTGCCTTCGCCGATGGTGCAGAGCTTCACGTCCCGGTAGTACTTCTCCACCGGGTAGTCCTTGATGTAGCCGTAGCCGCCGAGAATCTGCACGGCCTGGTCTGCCACCCGGCAGGCCACCTCCGAGCTGAAGAGCTTGGCCATGCTGGCGGCCTTGGCATAGGGCAGCCCCTGGTCCTTCAGCCCCGCGGCCCGGTAGATGAGCAGGCGGGCGGCCTCGATCTCCGTGCCCATGTCCGCCAGCTTGAACTGGATGCCCTGGTGCTCAGCCAGGGGCTGCCCGAAGGTGCTGCGCACCTTGCTGTAGCGAAGGGCCTCCTCGAAGGCGCCCTGGGCCATGCCGAGGCCCAGGGCCCCGATGCTGATGCGGCCGCCGTCCAGGGTCTTCATGGCCTGCTTGAAGCCCACGCCGTCCTCGCCCAGCAGGTTGGCCACGGGCACCCTCACCTCCTCCAGGATCAGCTCGGAGGTGTCGCTGGCGCGAAGGCCCAGCTTGTTCTCCTGCTTGCCGGCCCGGAAGCCGGTCATCCCCTTTTCCAGGATGAAGGCGCTGATGCCGTCGGCGCTGCTGTGGCCGGGGCGGGGCGGCCGGGTGCGGGCCATGACCACGAAGATGTCGCCCACGGTGCCGTGGGTGATGAAGGTCTTGGTGCCGTTCAGGATGTAGTGAGAACCCTCCCGCTTCGCGGTGGTGAGGAGGGCGCCCGCGTCGCTGCCGGAGCCCGGCTCCGTGAGGCCCCAGGCGCCGAGGGCCTTCCCGCTGGCCAGGGGCACCAGGTAGGTCTGCTTCTGGCGTTCGTCGCCCACGGCATAGATGTGGTTGCTGCAGAGGCTGTTGTGGGCGGCCACCGAGATGCCCACGGAGCCGTCCACCCGGGACAGCTCCTCGACCACCACGGCGTACTCCAGATAGCCCATGCCCGCGCCGCCGTACTGCTCGGGAAAGATGACGCCCATCATGCCCATCTCGCCCAGCTGCTTCACCACCCCGGAGGGAAAGGCCTTGGCCTCGTCCCAGCTCATGACGTGGGGACGGATCTCGCGTTCGGCAAACTTGCGGACCTCCTGGCGCAGGGCCTCGACATGTTCGGGAAGCGTGACGTCCATGGAGCCTCGGTCAGAGGGTGGTGGCGACCGTCGTGGGGGCACCCTGGTGGAGGAGCTGCTTCTTCTGGAGCAGCCGTTCGGCCTCGGGCATGACCTCCAGGGCCTTGAGGACGGCGGGATCCTTCTCGCACTGGATCTTGAAGCCGGCCTCGATGCCGAAGGCCACGTTCTGCATCTCGATGGAGAGCTGCTCCTGGATGGCGCCGAGGTTGGCCGCCCAGTCCTTGTCGGAGAGGGCCAGCTTCTGGTCCAGGGCCCAGGCGCGGAAGCGCTTCAGGACGGCCTCGTCGGCGTGCTGTCCGGGCTTGATGCCGAACTGCTCCTTCTCGTGCACGGCGAAGCGGAAGAAGGCCTGGTGGCGGAACCGCAGATCGACCATGAACTCATCGAAGCGGAGATTGGGCAGCGCGTAGTCGGGATTGATCCCGCCGCCGCCGTAGACCGTGCGGCCCAGGTCCGTCTTGAAGGCCGGACCCTGGGGCTTGGGGTCCTTCTCGTCGTCGGGATTGTAGTAGTCGTCCAGGCCATGGCTGTAGTCGCGCTGGATGTTGCGGCCGGAAGGCGTGTAGTAGCGGGCGGTGGTGAGGGTCAGGCCGCGGGAGCGGTTGATGGTGAGCACGCTCTGGACGAGACCCTTGCCCCAGCTGGTCTGGCCGACGACCAGGCCCCGGTCGTGATCCTGGACGGCGCCGGTGACGATCTCGCTGGCGCTGGCGGTGCCGCGGTTGATGAGGATGACCAGCGGGAAGGGGTCGAGCTGGGAGCCCTTGCTCGTCCGGGTCTGGTTCTCCTCGCGGCCGTCCCGCCCCTTCTGGCTGACGATGAGCTGGTCGGGTCCCAGCAGCTGGCGACAGATGCCGATGGCGGCGTCCAGCACGCCTCCGCCGTCGCCCCGCAGGTCCAGGATGAGCTGCTTCATGCCCTGCTGCTTCAGGGTGGCCACGGCCTTCTCGAACTCGTCCGAGGTGGTTTCCCCGAAGTCCTTGATGAGGATGAAGCCCGTGGTGGGGTTGAGCATGAAGCTGTAGTAGACGCTGTTGGTGGGGACTTCGGCCCGGGTGATGGAGAAGCGCAGCAGTTCGGCGATGCCCGCCCGCTGCACAGCCAGCTCCACCAGGGTGCCCTTCTCGCCCCGGAGCTTCTGCAGGGCGGCGTTGGAACTCATGCCCTCCGTGCTCACGCCGTCGATCTCCTTGATGACGTCGCCGGACCGCACGCCCATGCGCTCGGCCGGGCCGCCCTTCATGGGACTGATGATCGCAATGCCCTGGTCGTGCTGCTGGATGATGGCGCCGATGCCGAAGAAGGACCCCTTCTGCTCCTCGCGCAGCAGCTTGAACTCGCTCTCGTCCATGTAATTCGAGTGGGGATCCAGGGTGTGCAGCATGCCCTGGATGGTGGCGTGGGTGAGTTGCCGGGGCGTTGGCGGCTCGGGTGTGTCCTTCTGGACCAGGTCCATGATCTCCGTGAGGGTGTCCAGGCTGCGCTGGCGTGCGGTCTCTCCGCTGGACCGGGCCAGCAGGGGGCCGGCCACCACCACCGTGGCGGCCATCACCATCCACATCCAGTTGCGCTTGAAGAAACGGGCCATGGGGCTCCCGGGAAGACAGCCTCCAGGATACGCCCGGGCCGCTCTGGCGGCGAATCGGCGTTTTGGCGGTGACCGGGTCAGAACCCTTCGAGGATCCTCTGCGCTTCGGGGGCCATGCGCTCCCGCGTGGCGCGGATGGCGAGGAAGATGCTCTCGAAGCGGCGGTAGGCGAGTTCGAGATCGTCGTTCGTCACCAGGTAATCGTAGGCTGGGTACAGCTCCATCTCGTGGCGGGCGTAGTCCAGACGGATGCGGATCTGCTCGTCGGAATCCTTGCCCCGGCTGCGGAGGCGCTCCTCCAGGGCCTTGGCCGATGGCGGCAGGATGAAGATCATGCGCGCATCTGGAATGGCGCGCCGGAGGTTCAAGGCGCCGGTGGTCTCGATGTCCAGCAGCACGTCGCGCCCCGAGGCCAGCATGCCGTCCAGCCAGGCCCGGCCCGTCCCGTAGCGGTGGCCGTAGACTTCGACCCACTCCACGAAGCCGCCCTCCTGGACCATGGCCTCGAAGCGCGCGTCGTCGATGTAGAAGTAGTCGCGGCCATCCACCTCGCCGGGACGCGGTTTGCGGGTGGTGAACGAGATGGAAAAGACCAGGTCCGGCAGGGTCGAGACCAGCCGCTGGACGAGGGTGGACTTGCCCGCGCCCGAGGGTGCGGAGACCACGAACACGTTGCCTGGATGGTGAATCAAGCCTGCCTCCAGGTTCCACTTTACAGGATCCCCATCGCACCACGGCGGGGCCCTTGCGCGGCCGCATCCCGCCTTGGGCAGAGAGCCTAGGTGAGCCGCTCCTTGAGGACCTGGAACCCGAAGGGCTTGGGCAGCAGGCCCACATGGGGAAGGCTCTGGAGCAGCTCGGCCACCTTCGCAGTCATGCGTCCGGTGGAGATCAGCACTGGCAGTTCGGGCCTCCGGTTCCGGATCAGGGGCAGGGTGCCGGCCCCACCCAGGCCGGGCATGTCCATGTCGAGGATCACCAGGGAGGGTTCCAGGCCCGCCTCCAGCTGGGCCAGGGCCTCCTCGCCCGTCAACGTGCACACCGGGCTGAAACCCAGGTGGGCAAGCATCCCGCCGACGGTCTCGATGATGAGCGTGTCGTCATCCACCAGGAGGATGCAGGACCCGGACACCGGTTTGGCCCAGGCCATCCCCGCGGCTCCCTTGGCGGGCTCCTCTGTGGCCATGGGGCAGGCCCTCGGGGAAGCGCCTTCCAGCCGGGAACCAGGCCAGGGTCCATGGAGCGGCATGCAGGCGTCGGTGGACATGGCTGGCCCTTCAAGCCTCGAGAAGTCGGCAGGAGTGTGAAGAAATAACCGGGTTACGAGGACATGGTTACCCCCTCCACGGAATCTGTCGATTCCAGGATTCAAATGCATCTAAATATTAATAAATAAAAGTTTTAACTGTGCACAATCAGTGGATGTTCTAAAAAACGATCGATAAACCGGCCTATCGTAAAAATAAACGGGAAGGCAGACCGATGAACGAACGAGTGATCATCCTGCGCGGCCTGGAACCCAGGCATGGGGGGCGTGGGTCCTACCAGGCCATTCTGGAAACCGCGGCGGGACTGTTTGCTCAGTTCCCCGTTGAAGACACCACGCTGAGGGACATCCTGTCCGTCTCTGGTGTCAGCAATCAGACCCTGTACAACTACTTCCCCAACGGACGGGATGACATCGCCATCGCCCTTTTCGATCGCTACCAGCGGACCATGGTCGAACTATTTAACAATCAAATTTCTTCAATTAATTGGAACGAAATTCATGATGATGTGACGATTATTAACAAGCTGAGTGCTTGCCTTGGAAGGGCGGTCTTCGGCTTGTCGAGGGAGTTCCATCCCATCCAGGCTGCCCTGTTCGAATACCTGGCGAAGCACCGCCTCCTGGTGACCGCCACCCATGCGGACGAACTCGAGGAGGCCCTGACCTGCGCCCTCAGCCAGCGCCTGGGTGACCACCTGGCCCAGTCGGAACTGCCCCGCGTGGCTCGCCTCAGCGTGCGCATCGTCCGTCAGATCGGAAATACCGCCCTGGAAAGCAGGGACTTCAGCACCGACCAGCTGGAGTCGAATGCCAGGCTGCTGGTGCGGACCCTGCTGCAAACCGGATTGACCAAGCATGTGGAGCAGAGCGGAGATCAGGGGCTCTGCTACCAGGAGCCGGGGAGTACAGCCATCATCGGCGCCTCCATCAGCCCGACGAAGAAGCAGGGCATTCTCGAGCGGATCATGAAGCGGAAGGGGCGTCGCTAGGCGGGAGGATCCGGCAGGGCGGGGCGGTTCAGAGCCCGGGCTCCTCCTCGGGGTGCGGGGTGCGCGTCGTTGGCTTGTGCTTGAAGATGGCCGAGGCGCTGCGCCGTCCATCCATGACGATGTGCACAGGTTCCTCGAGGCGGCTGTGGACCAGGCAGCCCGAGCGCCAGACCTCGGGCTGCTGGCGCAGCCAGTCCCAGTCGAGAAGGCTGCTGCCCCGGGGGTAGGGCACGGTGAAGTAGCCGATGTTCAGGGAGGTCACGTTGTGGAAGAAGTGGGAGCCCAGGGAGGCGTCCGCCTGGAAGTTGGCCATGGCGTACTCCACGATCACCTGGGCGCAGGAGATCATGGACCACGCGATGGGGATGCCCAGGTGATGGTCGTTGCTGCCCCAGCGGCCTGGGCCCAGCAGCACGTACTTCCCCCCCTCGGTGCGGAACCGGTCGTTGACCTGCTCGATCTGGGCGGCCAGGGCCGGGGTCTCGAACTTGTCGAAGCCCTCGGGGTCCACCCACACGACGTTGCGCAGTCCCTCCACGATGCCGTTCCCCACGCATTTCTCCGAGAAGAGGAAAAGCTCCGCGGGGTCCAGGTCCGACACCGAGAGGTTCACTTCGCCGTTGTCGAGGAGCTGGTGCTTGATCTGGAGCAGGGTGAAGGTGGGCTTGCCGTTCTCGGGGTCCTTGTCCAAATCAACGGCGAACTCGATCTCCACGGGGGTCTCCATGGCTTCGCGGATGAGTTCCAGGAGGGTCTGGAGGATCTTCGGGAGGGGGAACTGGTCGTACTTCAGGATGTTCCGGAAGTTCACGACGCGGGGCCCGGGGCTGTCCAGGCCGTCGCGGATCCGGTCGTCGTTGGCGTCCCAGACGGAGGCGCAATGCCAGAGGGCGCCGTCCTGCTCGGCCTGGCTGATGTCCAGGCTGATCAGCGTCGCGTCCTCCCCGCCGTACAGGTCCACGGAGGTGCGGCTCATGTCCAGGGCGTAGAACTGCTTCTGGGTGGTGCGCAGCTGCTCCCTGGGGGGCAGCATGTCCATCTCGGGGTAGGGGGGGGCGAAGCGGTAGGTCTTCCCCCCCTCGACCACGTACTTCCCGAGGCCCACGGCGATGTTGGCGATGCCGTCCTGGGGCTGGGTGTAGGCCACCGGGTAGTAGTTGAAGGACTGGGCCACACCGGAGATGTGCGGGTAGAAGCGGTCCCCGAAGCGGCGTCCCGAGACCTCCTGGATGAGGATGGCCATCTGCTCTTCCTCGATCTTGTAGTCGATGGCCTGGAAGTAGGAGCGCGCGGCCTTCGAATAGACCGAGGCGTAGACCAGCCGGATGGCCTCGGTGAGCTGGGCCTCGCGCACCGAAGGGTCGGGGTCGTTGTTGGGCAGGAAGAAGGTGCTGTAGAGGCCCGCGAAGGGATGGGAGAGGCTGTCCTCCAGCAGGCCCGACGAGCGCACCGCCAGGGGCACCCGTGCATGCTTGGCCAGGAAGAGGCGCAGCCTGGCCATCAGCTCCGGGGACAGGGAGCCCATGAGGAAGCGGCGCTTGATGGCGTCGTCGTCGACGTCGTTCTGGAGCATCTGCCGCAGGCCGTTCCGGCTGATGAAGCCGTTGAACTCCTCGGTGCCGATGATGGCCGAGCGGGGGATGCGGATGTTCGCCTCGGGGAGCAGGTTGTCCAGGTCCAGGCGGGAGAGCAGGGAGTGGATGAAGGCGACGCCGCGGCCCTTCCCGCCCATGGAACCCGGGGCCAGGCGCAGGATATTGGGCTCATCCTTCGGTGTGGATTCGGTCAGGGGAACCACCTTCCCCAGGGTTTTCATGCGCTGCACATAGTCGCCGACGTTGATGAGGAAGGTGCGCATTTCCTCGGGGTCCCGGTAGTCGGACAGGCGGAACTTCCCCAGCACCTTCGCCACCTGGACCTCCCCGCGGGCCATGATCCAGGCGGAGAAGTGGTTCCGCGAGGCATGGTAGACGAGCGACTCCACGGGCACGGTCCGCAGCTTGGCCTGCAGGTCCTCCATGTCCGTGGCGCGGGCGATCTCGGCGCCCCGCTCGTCGCGGAAGATGAAGTCGCCGAAGCCCAGGCTCTCGTGGAAGAAATTGGAGAGCTCGGCGCCGAGCGTGTACGAGTTCTTGTTCAGGAAGCCGCTGTTGATGGCGGTGGCCCAGGATTCCTTGAAGGGGTCCGAGGACTGCAGCAGGGTCGGGAGGTGGGGATTCCGGTCCTTCACCGCCTTGATGACCTTGAGGCCAGCCTCTCGATCCAGGGCCCCGTCCTTGGGAAACTTCCTGTCGGTGATGACGCAGAGCAGGAAGTCCTGGTACTTGTCGCAAAAGGCGATGGCCTCCTCGTAGGTGGTGGCCAGCAGCACCTTGGGCCGGACCCGCATGGACAGAGTGCGCGTCATGCCATCCACGGTCAGATCCTTGGCCAGCCGAGTGGTCTGCTTGAGGATCTCGGCGTAGAGGATGGGCAGGTACCGCGAGTAGTAGCGGATGCTGTCCTCGACGAGCAGAATGACCCGGGTGAGGCCGACCTTGGTGTCGTTCTCGACGTTGGCCCGGTCCTCCATCAGCTTCACCATGGCCATGAAGATCTCGGGGTTCCCGTTCCAGACGAAGATCTGGTCGTAGTGGCGCTGGAGTTCCTGGCGCCTCCGGTCCATGGCGCCGACTTCCACGTTGTCGTTGAGGAGCAGGTAGATCGGGATGCCCTGGGCGGCCTTCCGGAGCGCCTTGGACAGCTCCACATGGCCGCCCTGGCCCAGGCGGCTCATGACGATGATCATGTCGAAGTGGCGGGCGGCGCACTTCTCCAGCGCATCGTCCAGGGTGGACACGTTGATCACCCGGGGCGGGTTGCTCATGTTGAGCTGATAGTAGCCCTCGAAGAGGATCTCCGTCAGCAGGCCATCCTGCTCCAGGGTGAAGGCGTCGAAGGCCGGAGCCACCAGCAGGATCTCGCGGGTGCGCAGCGGCATCAGGTCATGGAAGATCTCTTTGTCCGAGGTGTACTTCCGGAAGATCTCGTTGAATTCCCGACTGATCATTGTGGAGGCCCTGCCTTTGAGGCAGTTTACTGTTCTACGCAGAAAAGGGGGCCGCGAGCGGCCCCCTTTTCTGCGCTGAGGAGATCCAGGGACTAGACGAGCCCCTGGTCGATCATCGAGTCGGCCACCTTCAGGAAGCCGGCGATGTTCGCGCCGTTCACGTAGTTGCCGGGGGTGCCGAAGCGGGTGGCGGCATCCACGCAGGACTTGTGGATGTTGACCATGATCTGGTGCAGGCGGGCGTCCACTTCCTCGGCGGTCCAGCCGAGGCGCATGGAGTTCTGGCTCATCTCGAGGCCCGAGGTGGCCACGCCGCCGGCGTTGGAGGCCTTGCCGGGGGCGTAGAGGATCTTGTCCGTGTTGGCCTGGAAGAACTCCACGGCATCCAGGGTGCTGGGCATGTTGGCGCCCTCGACCACGGCCTTGCAGCCGTTGGCAAGCAGGGTCTTGGCCTCGTCCAGGTTCAGCTCGTTCTGGATGGCGCAGGGCAGGGCCACGTCCACCACCTGTTCCCAGGGGCGCTTGCCCGCATGGAACTGGGCGCTCTTGTACTTCTGGACGTAGGGCGCCACGGCCATGCGGTCGATGCGCAGCATCTCCTCCATGTGGACGATCTTCTCGCCGGAGATCCCATCGGCGTCATAGATGTAGCCATCGGGACCGGAGATGGTCACGACCTTCGCCCCGAGCTGGGTGGCCTTGGTGACGGCGCCCCAGGCCACGTTGCCGAAGCCGGATACGGCGACCTTTTTGCCCTTCATGCTGTCGCCCTTGGTCTTCAGCATCTCCTCGGCGAAGTAGACGACGCCGTAGCCCGTGGCCTCGGGACGCACGAGGCTGCCGCCCCAGTACTGGCCCTTGCCGGTGAGCACGCCGGTGAACTCGTTGGCCAGCTTCTTGTACATCCCGAACATGTAGCCCACTTCGCGTCCCCCCACGCCGATGTCGCCGGCGGGCACGTCCGTGTCGGGGCCGATGTGGCGGAAGAGCTCCATCATGAAGGCCTGGCAGAAGCGCATGATCTCGCCGTCGGACTTGCCGTTGGGATCGAAGGCGGAACCGCCCTTGCCGCCGCCCATGGGCAGGCCCGTGAGGCTGTTCTTGAAGATCTGCTCGAAGCCCAGGAATTTCAGCGTGTCGAGGGTGACGTTGGGGTGGAAGCGGATGCCGCCCTTGTAGGGCCCGATGGCGCTGTTGAACTGCACGCGGTAGCCGGTATGGATGCGGATCTGGCCCTTGTCGTCCACCCAGGGCACCCGGAAGGAGACGGCGCGCTCGGGCTCGACGAGGCGCTCGAGGATGGCGTTCTTCTTGTACTTGGGCTCCTTCTCGAGGACCGGCGCCAGGGAGTGGAGGATCTCGGTGGCGGCCTGGATGAAGAGGCTTTCCCAGGGCGCCTTCTTCTTCAGACCCTCAAGGACTTCGTTGACGTACTGACTCATGGTTCCTCCAGCAAGGAAGGTGTTGAGAAAGATGTGGGCTCGGGCCCGGGTCAGGATGGACTGAAATGGTTGTGCCGCAGGACTTGTCCCAAGGCTGCGGCGGCGTGGTAACGGAGCCTCAAACGGGACGACATGACTCTAGCCCCGGAAACCGGCAGGCGGGAGTGGCGGGAAATCGAAAGGTGATGGAAAGCACTAAATCGGGATCAAACATAAGGAATTTGTGGGAAGTGATTTACGGAGTGTAAGAGGGAGCTGGGGCACCGCCGGGTCGGAAGCGATGCCACTCCGGGTGAAGGTTCTCGCCTCCTTCAGGAGGCTCCGACCCCGTGATTCGTGGTTCCCTGTCCCTGGCCGGCATGATTGCCGCTCGGGATGGCCGACAGGATCCGGATGAGGTTCTGGGTGTCCACGGGTTTGGCGAGGTAGTCGTCCATGCCTGCCGCGAAACAGGCCGCCCGGTCGCTGTCCATGGCGCAGGCGGTCACGGCCACGATGGGGATGCGGCGCCCGCTGCCGGACTCCATCTGCCGGATGCGTCGGGTGGCCTCCAGGCCATCCATGATGGGCATCATCAGGTCCATGAGGACGACATCGAAATGGGGTGCGTTCTGGGCGTGGTCATTCAGGGCCTGGAGCGCCTCGGCACCGTTCGACACGACCGTCACCCGGTGCCCCCGCTTCTCCAGGGTCAAGCGCAGGAGTTTCTGGTTGATCGGGTGATCCTCGGCGATGAGCACGTCGAGGGGCTTGGCCGAGGGGATTCCCTCTCTGGCCGGAGCGGGCAGGGCGCGGGGCGGCGGGGGCTGCTCGGCTTTCGGGAGGGGTGCCTGGGCAGCCAGCTCGACCCAGAAGGTGCTGCCCTGCCCCTGCACACTTTCGAAGCCCAGGCGGCCGGACATCATCTGGACGAGGCGTTCGGTGATGGGAAGTCCCAGGCCGGTCCCCTCGATGTGGGAACCTTCGGCTCCGAGCCGGTTGAAGGGCTGGAAGTCGCCCGCTCCGGCCCGGGAAGGGAGCCCCGGTCCCGTATCGCGGATCTCGATCCTGACCGTCCCTTGGTCGGTCCTCTGGGCGCCGACTCGGACCTCGCCCTGGGGGCGGTTGAATTTCACCGCATTGGAGAGGAGGTTGATCAGGACCGATCTCAGCTGGGAGGGGTCCGCGAGGACGACCAGGTCCGCGAGGGCCTCGAGGTTGAAGTCGATGCGGATGTGGCGGCGCAACGCCAGCGGCTGGATCACGCTGAGGGCATCCGAGAGCGCCTCGGAGAGACGGGTCGCCCCCATGGAGAGGGACACCTTTCCGGCCTCGATGCTGCTGAGCTCCATCACCTGGTTCACGAGCCCCAGGAGGAGTTGCCCGCCGAGGCGGAGCTCGTCGGCCGTGTGCAGCTGCTTGGGGCTCAGGGGCGGATCCTGGTCCTCCCTGAGCAGGTCCGCAGAAAGCAGGATCGCGTTCAGGGGCGTCCTCAGTTCGTGGCTCATGGAGGCGAGAAAGACCGATTTCGCCTGATTGGCGGCCTCGGCGGCGTTCTTGGCCTCCAGGAGGAGCTGCTTGGATTTCTCGCGCTCGCCGGTCATGGCAATGGCTGCGAGCACCACCACCCCGACGCTGGAGACCATCGAGAGGAAATTGAACTCCGGGACCAGGATGGCGGGCACCTGGCTCGGGGGGAGCCAGCCCCGGATGGTCGCCATGAACAGTCCGGCGATGACCGCGAAGAGGAGGCCGGAGGTGATGATCAGCATGCGCTTGCTGCCGAAGGTGCTCAGGAGGAACAGGTTCGGCAGGAACCAGGGCAGGGCCACGGACCTGATGCCGCCCGTGACCCCGCACCAGTAGGCGACGATGGCGATGCCCGCCACGTTCGTGAGAATGAGGCCCCCCTGGATCTGGCCCGTGAGGCGCACGTACAGGGCCCCCAGGGCCGGCGAGACGATGGCCGCCACGAACAGGATCACTTCCTGCAGGCCGAGCTGGGGCCGCACCGCGATATAGACGGCAAAGAGGATCGTGACCACGCCCGAGATGGAGAGGAGGGACTTCGCGATGCCGCGGTGGCGGAGACGCAGCCTGGGATCGGCGCGGGCCGAGGGCGGGACCAGCAGGTCAAGCAGCGCGCTGATGATCCTTAGGAGCCCTGCCATCCATCACCATTGATCACAAATATGCTTCAATAGAGCCAAGTATGCACGGAAATTTCATGGGACTCATTCAAAATCTATGGCCTTAACGACCATTTCATCGTATCGAATGGAGACCCGCCGCGGCACGGAATTCCCTCCCCGAATCCGGGGTTGACCGCTCCTGGGTAGGGTTGAGAGGTGCTCCCAGGGTCGCCCCGGGGGCCCAGGGCGCTGGCATGGGAACTGCTACGATTTCCACGTGGTGGTTACGTTGAGCTCAACCGATGGCGACAGCGAGGGGTTCTTCGCCCCTTGTCCGATGCTGGGCACCTTCCCCGTGCCCAACAATACCGCCTGCGCGCGGCTGGGCCTGCTGGCACGCATCGGACGCTTCCTTTCGACCGAGGATAATGCCGCCTCGGCCCTGAGCGAGGTGCTGCGCTGGCTGGACCGGGACCAGGGCTATGCCCGGGGCGTGGTCACCCTGCTCAATGACGCCGAGGACGAAATCGCGGCGGACATCACGGCGGCGGGGGTGCCCACGGACACGGGCATCCTCATGCGCTACCGCCCGGGCGAGGGCATCACGGGCCGGGTCATCGCCACCAACACGCCCGTGTACCTCGCGGGGGTGAAGGCCAAGGACGGTTTCCTCGACCGGAGTGGGCTGCGGCAGGGGCTGGACCTGGCCCGCATGGCCTTCTTCTGCGTGCCGATACAATATCGTGGCAAGGCCGTGGGCGCCCTCTCGGCGGACAGGCCACTGGCCGAGGCCACGGATCCGGATGGAGACCTGCGGCTGCTGAGCGAGGTCGCCTACCTGGTGGGGCCCTTCGTGCAGCGCCGGCGCCTGGAGGACCGGCTGGAAGCCTACCAGCGCGTGCATGTGGCCACCTTCGACCGGCTGGTGGGCCGCTCGCCGGCCATGGAGGCCGTGACCCGCCTGGCCGCGAAGGTCGCAGGTGTGGATACTTCGGTGCTGATCACCGGCGAGACGGGCACGGGGAAGGGCGTCCTCGCCCAGCTCATCCACGACCTCTCCCCCCGGCGGGCCAAGCCCTGCATCGAAGTGAATTGCGGCGCCATTCCCGAGAGTCTGGTGGAGAGCGAGCTGTTCGGCCACGAGAAGGGCGCCTTCACCGGGGCCGCCGCCCGCCGGGCGGGCGTGTTCGAGCGAGCCCAGGGGGGCACGGTGTTCCTCGACGAGATCGGCGAGCTGCCGCCGGGGGTGCAGACCCGTCTCCTGCGCGTGCTCCAGACCAAGCGCTTCGAGCGGGTCGGCGGGTCCGAGACGATCGTGAGCGACGCCCGCATCATCGCCGCCACCAACCGGCACCTGGAAGGCGACATCGTCGCCGGGAGGTTCCGTTCCGACCTCTACTACCGGCTGAACGTGTTCCCCATCCACATGCCGCCCCTGCGCGAGCGCGGCAAGGCGGACATGATGCTGCTGGCGGACGCCTTCGTGGAGCGGTTCTCCCGGGAGATGGGCAAGACCATCGTCCGCATCGACACCCCGGCCATCGACATGCTCACGGCCTACCACTGGCCCGGGAACGTGCGCGAGATGGAGAACGTGATCGAGCGGGCCGCGGTCATGGCCGAGGGGGACGTGATCCACGGGCACCACCTCCCCCCGAGCCTGCAGCTGAACCGCTACCAGACCAAGTCAGGGCTTGGCGACGCCTCCGAGGACAGCGGCTTTGCAGACCGGGTGGCCAATTTCGAGATCGAGCTGATCACCGAGGCGCTCAAGGACACCCGGGGCAATCAGTCCCAGGCGGCCAAGCGCCTGGGCCTCAGCAAGCGGATGATCCAGTACAAGATCCGCCTCTACGGAATCGACTGGCAGCGGTTCAAGTAGGGGCGGAACGAAAACGTTCCGCGGAACAGATTGGTGCCGCGAAATGCGTATCATCCTGTTCGAACAGATAAACCGGGCCGGCGGGAAGATGGCGTCATTCCTGGTTTTTTTGGCATTGATCCTTCTTGGCATGATCCGCGCTATGGAAGATTCATCACCTTGACCGCGACGGAGGTTCCCGTCCGGCACACCAGGAGGAATCCATGCGCAAGATCGCAATCTACGGCAAGGGCGGCATCGGCAAATCCACCACCACCCAGAACACCGTGGCCGGACTCGCGGAGTGGGGGAAGAAGGTGATGGTGGTCGGCTGCGATCCCAAGGCCGACTCCACGCGGCTGCTGCTGGGCGGCCTGGCCCAGAAGACCGTGCTCGACACCCTCCGCGACGAGGGCGAGGACGTGGAACTGGACGAGATCCTCAAGCCCGGCTACGCCAAGACCGCCTGCGTGGAGTCCGGCGGTCCCGAGCCCGGCGTCGGCTGCGCGGGGCGCGGCATCATCACCTCCATCAACATGCTGGAGCAGCTGGGCGCCTACACCCCGGACCTCGACTACACCTTCTACGATGTGCTCGGCGACGTGGTCTGCGGCGGCTTCGCCATGCCCATCCGGGACGGCAAGGCCGAGGAGATCTACATCGTGGTGTCCGGCGAGATGATGGCCATGTATGCCGCCAACAACATCTGCAAGGGCATCGTGAAGTTCGCCCAGTCCGGCAAGGTCCGGCTCGGGGGCCTCATCTGCAACAGCCGCAAGTGCGACAACGAGAAAGAGCTGATCGAGGCCCTGGCCGCCAAGCTGGGCACCCAGATGATCCACTTCGTTCCCCGCGACAACGTGGTGCAGCACGCCGAGCTCAACCGGAAGACGGTCATCGAGTACGCCCCCACGGCGGCCCAGGCCGACGAGTACCGCACCCTGGCCCGGAAGATCGATGCCAACAAGATGTTCGTCATCCCGACGCCCCTGACCATGGAAGACCTGGAAGAGCTTCTCGTGAAGTACGGCCTCGCCGCCTGAGTTCCTGGCAGTCCACCAAGATCCACGCCCTTCATCGATCCGGATGCGCACCGCATCAGGACGGGCGAAGCCCTAGCACTATTCCTCTGCCACAAGCACACGCCACCCTGGATGCATCATGAGCGAACGAGAACCCATCCCAAGCCCCGAGGCCTTCCGCGACGAAGTCGTCAAGAGCTACCCCGGCAAAGTCGGGAAGAAGCGGGCCAAGCACATCCTGGTCAATGATCCGGAGGTGCCGGCCGAGATCGAAGCCAATGTCCGCACGATCCCCGGCATCATCTCCCAGCGCGGCTGCTGCTACGCCGGCTGCAAGGGCGTGGTCATGGGTCCCATCAAGGATATGGTCCACATCGTCCACGGCCCCATCGGCTGCAGCTACTACGCCTGGCTCTCCCGGCGCAACCAGGCCGCCACCGGCGACGGGATCGCCAACTTCATCCACTACGCCTTTTCCACGGACATGCAGGAAGAGGACATCGTCTTCGGCGGGGAGAAGAAGCTGGCCCAGGCCTGCCGGGAGGCCTACGCGCTGCTCAAGCCCACGGCCATCGGGCTCTACTCGACCTGTCCGGTCGGGCTCATCGGGGACGATGTCCACGCCGTGGCCCGCCAGATGAAGGAGGAACTGGGCATCAACGTCTTCGGGTTCTCCTGCGAGGGCTACAAGGGCGTCTCCCAGTCCGCGGGCCACCACATCGCCAACAACGGCCTCTTCAAGAATGTGGTGGGCGAGAACGACACGCCCGTGGACCATCCCTTCTCCATCAACCTCCTCGGGGAGTACAACATCGGGGGCGACGCCTTCGAGATCGAGCGCATCCTCGAGCTCTGCGGCATCCACCTGGTGGCGACCTTCTCGGGGAACGTGAAGTACGATGACATCGCCCAGTCGCACAACGCCAAGCTGAACGTGGTGATGTGCCACCGGTCCATCAACTACATGGCCGAGATGATGGAGAGCAAGTTCGGCATCCCCTGGTTCAAGGTCAATTTCATCGGTGCCGACAGCACTGCCAAGAGCCTGCGCAAGATCGCCGAGTATTTCGGCAACGAGGACCTCACCGCCCGGGTGGAAGCGGTCATCGCCGACGAGCTGGCGAAGGTCGTGAGCGTCCGCGCGGACGTGGCCTCCCGCCTCGCCGGGAAGACCGCCATGCTGTTCGTGGGGGGCTCCCGGGCCCACCACTACCAGGACCTGTTCAGCGAAGTGGGCATGACCTCCGTGGCCGCCGGCTACGAGTTCGCCCACCGGGACGACTACGAGGGCCGACGGGTCCTGCCCACCATCAAGGTGGACGCGGATACCCGGAACATCGAGGAGCTGCACATCACCGCCGACGACACCCGGTATTCCCCCCGGCGCACGCCGGAGGAGCTGGCCGCCGCCGAGAAGAAGGGATTCAACTGGCGCGACTACGACGGCATGATGAGCCAGATGAAGAAGGGCACCCTCGTCATCGACGACATCAGCCATTTCGAAATGGAGAAGCTGATCGCCACCTACAAGCCCGACATCTTCTGCAGCGGCGTCAAGGACAAGTACGTGGTCGAGAAGATGTGCGTGCCCTGCAAGCAGCTGCACAGCTACGACTACGGCGGGCCCTACGCGGGCTTCATCGGGGCAACCAATTTCTACCAGGAGATCGACCGGATGATCGGCAAGCGCATCTCCAAGCTCATCTCTCCGCCCTGGAAGCAGCAGTCCGCCTGACAGGCAGCCCATCACCGCAGGTCCCCAGGCGCAGCCCATGCTGGGCTCCTGCCGAAGGCGCACCCGCCCCTGAATGGAACAGAAGCACGAACCGGAGAATCCCATGCTCGACTCGACCCCATCCACCGTCGCCGACCGCGTCGCCCTGAAGATCAACCCGGCGAAGACCTGCCAGCCGGTGGGCGCGGTCTATGCCGCCCTGGGCGTGCACGGCTGCCTGCCCCACAGCCACGGTTCCCAGGGCTGCTGCGCCTACCACCGGAGCCACCTGACCCGGCACTTCAAGGAGCCGGTCATGGCCTCCACCAGCTCCTTCACCGAAGGCAGCTCCGTGTTCGGGGGCATGGCCAACCTCACCCAGGCCTTCAGCACCATCTTCGAGATGTACGACCCCGACATCGTGGCCGTCCACACCACCTGCCTCAGCGAGGTCATCGGCGATGACATCCCGACCATCATCAGCAAGGCCCGGGAGGAAGGCCGCATCCCCGAGGGAAAGGTGGTGGTGCACTGCAACACGCCCAGTTTCGTGGGCTCCCACGTCACGGGCTTCAGCGCGATGGTGAAGGGATTCGTAAAATACCTTTCGGAGAGCTCCGGGACCCCCTCCACGGCGATCAATATCCTCCCGGGCTGGGTGGAGCCCTCGGACATGACCGAGATCAAGCGCCTCGTGGCCGCCTTCGGCCTGCCCATGACCATGCTGCCGGATACCAGCAGCGTCCTGGACGCACCGGCCACGGGGGAGCATGCCTTCTTCCCCAAGGGCGGCACGACCCTCCCCGAAATCAAGGCCATGGGCGATGCCAGGGCCACCCTATCCCTCGGCACCTGGGCTTCTCTGGACGCCGCCACCCTGCTGGAAACCACCTGCGGCGTGCCCTTCCAGGACCTGGACCTGCCCATCGGCTTGGCCGCCACGGACCGTTTCATCGAAAGCCTCCGGGGCCTCGCCGGCGTGGAGGTTCCCGCCCAGATCGAGGACGAGCGGGGCCGTCTGGTCGACGTCATCAGCGACATGCACCAGTACCTCTCGGGCCGCAAGGTGGCCATCTACGGCGATCCTGACCACGTCATCGCCCTCACTGAGTTCTGCCGGGACATGGACATGTTGCCGGTCCACGTCCTCACGGGCTCCGTGGGCAACGCCTTCGAGACCCGCATCAAGGACATCCTGGCCGATAGTGTCCCGGACGCCAACGTGAAGGCCCAGGGCGACCTCTTCCTGCTGCACCAGTGGATCAAGAATGAGCCGGTGGACCTGCTGCTGGGCACCACCTACGGGAAGTTCATCGGCCGGGCCGAGGACATCCCCCTGGTGCGGGTGGGCTGGCCCATCCTCGACCGGGTCGGCCACAGCTACTTCCCCACGGTGGGCTACCTGGGCAGCCTGCGCCTCGCGGTGGAGATCATCAGCGCCATCCAGGAGCGGCAGGACCGCGACGCCCCCGACCACGCCTTCGAACTCGTCTTGTGACGTTGTGACTGTGAGACCGCCATGGACCTGCTGGACGATCGCAAGCGCCAAGTAGTCACCGCCGGGGAAGCCCGCGCCGTCGTCTGCGATCGCCCCAGCGTGGCCGGGTCCGTGACCCAGCGCGCCTGCTCCTTCTGCGGCTCGCGGGTGGTGCTCTACCCCATCGCCGACGCCCTGCACCTGGTCCACGGGCCCGTGGGCTGCGCCGCCTACACCTGGGACATCCGGGGGGCCCAGTCCTCCGGTCCCCAGCTGCACCGCCTCTCCTTCAACACCGACATCCGGGAAGAGGAAGTCATCTTCGGCGGGGAGAAGAAGCTGGCCCGGGCCCTCCGGGAGCTGGTGGCCATCCACAGGCCCAAGGGCGCCTTCGTCTATGCCACCTGCCTCACCGGTGTCATCGGCGACGACGTGGAGGCCGTGTGCCGCATGGCCACCGCTGAGCTGGGCATTCCCGTCATCCCCGTGCAGAGCGAGGGCTTCAAGGGCACCAAGAAGGACGGCTACTCCGCCGCCTGCCGGGCCCTGGACCAGCTCATCGGCACCGGGCCCACGGAGGGCATCGGCCCCCACTCCGTGAACATCCTGGGCGACTTCAACATCGCCGGCGAGATCTGGGTCATCAAGGGCTATCTCGAGCGCATGGGCGTGGAAGTGGTGGCCACCATGACCGGGGACGGCCGGGTGGACACCATCCGGAAGGCCCACGGCGCCAGGCTGAACATCGTGCAGTGCGCGGGCTCCATGACCTCCGTGGCCAAGCTCATGAAGGAGAAGTACGGCATCCCCTATGTGCAGGTGTCCTTCTTCGGCCTGGAGGATTGCGCGGACGCCCTCTACCAGGTCGCCAGGCACTTCGGGGATCCCGGGATGCTCCGCCGCACCAAGGACATCGTGAAGGCCGAGACGGAGGCGGTGCTTCCCGAGCTGGCCCGCATCCGCAGGGACCTGGAGGGCAAGAAGGCCGCGCTCTACGTGGGCGGGGCCTTCAAGGCCTTCTCCCTGGTGAAAGCCCTGCGGCAGATCGGCATGCAGGTGGCCATGGCCGGCACGCAAACCGGCGGCCCCGCCGACTACGAGCACCTCAAGGAGCTCTGCGACGCGGACACCATCCTGGCCGACGACTCGAATCCCCTTGAAATGGCCTCCTGGCTTGCCCTGCGGGATGTGGACCTGTTCATCGGCGGGGTGAAGGAGCGGCCTGTGGCCTTCAAGCTGGGCATCGGCTTCTGCGACCACAACCACGAGCGGAAGATCGGCCTCGCGGGCTTCGAGGGCTGTGCGGCCTTTGCCCGGGAGGTCCACGCCACGGTCACCAGCCCCGTATGGTCCCTGGTGCCCCGCCGGGCCGGCAAGGCGCTGTCATGAGCCTGCCGATCGCCGTCCCCTCCAGCAAGCGCCCCGCCGCCACCAACAGCTGCCGGGTCTGCGCCCCCCTGGGTTCCGTCCTGGCCTTCCGCGGGCTGCGGGGCTGCATGCCCCTCATCCACGGCTCACAAGGCTGCGCCACCTACATCCGGCGCTACCTCATCAGCCACTTCCGGGAACCCATGGACGTGGGCTCCACGTCCTTCGACGAGTCCGCCACCATCTTCGGCGGCCAGAGCAACCTTGCGGCCGCCATCAAGAACATGGTGCGCCAGTACGCGCCCGAAGTGATCGGCGTTTGCACCACCTGCCTGGCCGAGACCATCGGGGAGGACACCGAGGGCATCCTCCGCGAGATCACCACCGAAGATCCCAGCCTGCCGCCGATCATCCACGTGTCCACGCCCAGCTTCAAGGGCTGCCAGTATCGGGGTTTCCACGACACCGTGGCGGCCATCCTGAAGGTCACGGCCAAGGCCGGCACGCCGATGCCCCACCTCAACCTCCTGCCCGGCCCGGTGTCCCCCGCGGACCTGCGCCACCTGCGCGAGCTCGTGGAGGCCTTCGGCCTGCCCCTGCTGATGCTGCCGGACTACAGCGAGACCCTGGACGGGCCCAGCCTGGCCAGCTACGCCCCCATTCCTGAAGGGGGGACCGCCCTCGCCGACGTCGCCGATGCGGGCCGGGCCATCGGCACCCTGCAACTGGGAGCCACCCTGGAACCCGGGCCCGGCGCAAGCCTGCAAAGGGATTTTGGGGTGCCCCTGGTCAGGGCCAGCCTGCCCATCGGCGTCCGCGCCACGGACGCGGTGCTGGAGTCCCTGGCGGCCTTCGCGGCGACGGACGCGGCCGGAGCAGCGGCGGCGGCCATCCCGGCCTGGCTCAGCGCCGAGCGGGGCCGCCTGGTGGATGCCTATGTGGACGGCCACAAGTACGTGTCCGGCCGGCGGGTGGCCGTGGTGGGGGACCCCGACCTGGCCGTGGCCGTGGCCGGCTTCTGCGCCGAAATAGGCCTGATTCCCGTGCTCGTGGCCAGCGGCGCCCTGACCCACCGCATGGCTCCGGCCCTGGAAGCGCTGGGGCTGGCACCGGGAGCCTTTGAGGTGATGGAGGACGCAGACTACGACAGCATCCAGCGGCGCGTGGTCGAGCTGAAACCCGACCTGGTGCTCGGGCCCAGCAAGGCCTACCCCATGGCCCGGGCCCTGGGCATCCCCCTCGTCCGCATCGGCTTCCCCGTCCACGACCGCATCGGTGCCGGACGCATCCTCCACCTCGGGTACCGCGGCACCCAGCGGCTCTTCGACGAGGTGGCCAACGCCCTGCTGGCCAATCAGCAGGATTCATCGGAGATGGGCTATGCCTACCAATGAGCCCCTTGCCGCCCGGACGACGGCCGGCCACCCCTGTTTCGATGCGGATGCAAAGCACACCCAAGGCCGGGCCCACCTGCCCGTGGCCCCGGCCTGCAATGTCCAGTGCCACTACTGCAACCGGGACTACGACTGCGTGGCCGAAAGCCGCCCGGGTGTCACCAGCACCATCCTGCAGCCCTGGCAGGCCGAGCGCTACTTTGACGAAATACTTGAGGCGGATCCATCCATCTCCGTGGCGGGCATCGCCGGCCCCGGCGATGCCCTGGCCAGCGCCGACGCCACCCTCAGCACGCTCCGGCGCATCCACGAGAAGCATCCCGAGACCCTGCTTTGCGTGGCCACCAACGGGCTGGCGCTGCCCCAGCACGCGGATGCCCTGGCCGCGGCCGGCGTGAGCCATGTCACCGTGACCGTCAACGCCGTCGATCCCGAGATCGGCAAGCTGTTCTATGCCTGGATCCGCGACGGCCGGAACATCCACCGCGGCCGGGAGGCAGCGGAGCTGCTCTGGTCCCGGCAGCGGGAGGGCATCGCCCGCATGGCCGCCCTCGGCATCCTGGTGAAGGTGAACACCATCGTGGTGCCCGGCCTCAATGATCAGCACGTGGGCGAGGTGGCGGCGGCCTGCAGGCTGGCCGGCGCTTCCATGCACAACTGCATGGCCATGATTCCCGTGGAGGGCTCCGAGTTCGCCAGCCTGCCGGCACCCACCGCCCGGGAGATGACCCTGGCCCGGGAGGCCGCATCCACCCACCTGCCGCAGATGGAGCACTGCAACCGCTGCCGTGCCGACGCGGTGGGGCGCCTCGGCGAGGCCATGTCCCCGGACCGCTACGCCACCCTCGAGCGCCACGCCCGCAGCGCACCCTCGGGCGCCGAGCGGAAGCTGGTGGCTGTGGCGAGCCTGGAGGGGGCCTTCGTCAATCAGCATCTGGGCGAGGCCGACGAGCTGCTTGTCTACGCCGTGGAGGCGGGTGCCTGCCGCCAGGTGGACGTCCGCCGGGCCCCTCCCACGGGCACCGGCAACACCCGCTGGGAGGAGCTGGGGGACCTGCTCTCCGATTGCATCGCCCTCCTGGTGGCGGGCATCGGCCCTTCGCCCACCCGGATCCTGCAGGCCCGGGGCCTGCGGGTCTTTGAAACCGAAGGCCTGGTGGCGGATCTGGTGCCCATGGCCGCCGCCGGCGGGCAGATCCGCAAACTGGGCAAGCCCTTCCGCTGCGGGGACGGGTGTTCCGGCAAGGGCCAGGGCTGCGCCTGAACAGAGATCGAGGAGCACACCATGGAACGTCCCAACACCCACCTGCTGGTCTGCGCCAGCTTCCGGATGGCCGGCACCCCCCAGGGCGTCTGCCACAAGAAAGGCGCGGGCAGCCTGCTGGCCTACCTGGAGTCGGAGATCACCGACCGCGACCTCGAGGGCGTGACCGTGACGGCCACGGGCTGCCTCAAGATCTGCGAGAGGGGCCCGGCCATGATCGTGCACCCCGGGAACATCTGGTACGGGGGGGTGGAGACCGAGGCGGACGTCGACCAGATCCTGGATGCCATCGAGGCGGGCACCGTGGCTAAGAAGTATGTCCTCGGCTGATCCCAGGGCCCCGGGGACCGGCCTCCGGTAGAAACGAGTGTCCACCATGTTCATGTACCAAGCGTTCCCGTCCCCAGGAGGCATCATGAGGATCAGCGCCCGCAACCAGCTCAAGGGCATGGTCTCGAAAATCACCCATGGACCCGTCAATGCGGAGGTGATCCTGACGCTGGAGGGGGGCCAGCAGCTCGCGGCGGTCATCACCAACCAGTCCGTGAACTCGCTGGGCCTGGCAGAGGGCAAGATCGCCTATGCCGTCATCAAGGCCTCCACCATCCTCATCGGCGTCGACTGATCCGGTGGGGCATTGAAGGGTGCCGCGGCCTCGGCCGCTTCCGCAGGCTATGATTCCCTTTCCGCGCTTCCACCGAGGAAGGAAAGGATGAGTCCATCACCTTCGCCCGAGCCCTCGCCGACTCCGGTGGGCGGTCGCTGCAACCTGCCCCCCGGAGCGCTGGCCAGCCAGTCTTTCCAGGAGGATCCCCTGCCCCTGGAGATCCCGGGGGTCCGCGAGGCCGAAAGGGCCCTTTTCGATCGGCTGGACCCGATGGGGGACCCAGAACAACGCCGGGATGCCTTCCACGAATACATGGCTGAACGCTTCCAGATCGACCCCCGCAGCGCCGCCGAGAAGGCCTCCGAAAAGGTGCTCCAGCGGCACTACATGCACTTCCTGCTGGGGTGGAGGATCGACAGCAACAGCCGCTCGGGGGCGGTGCTGAAGAGCTGGGTGGAGAGCCGCTTCGGCCTGCTGGCCACCTACCATGGCGGGATCCTCGCCGAGGATCCGGCGGCCCGCATGAAGTACCTCAACGACAAACGCTATGCCGGGCCCAAGAGCATCACCATGCAGCTCGACCTTGCCTACACGCTCTGCCAGTACGAACTGGCGCGGCGCTTTCCGGGCGAGCGGTGGATGACCCTCTATCGGGGCACCCACGATCCCGAGGAATACGCCGTCCATCGGGAAGGGGCCGGGGCCGGTTCCCTGGTGGCGCTCAACAACCTCAGCTCCTTCACCTCCGATCCCGAGATCGCCTGGGAGTTCGGCTCCTCGGTCTGGAAGGTGCAGGTGCCGCTGCCCAAGATCGTGTTCTTCGGCGGGCTCCTGCCCAGGAACTGGCTGGAAAGCGAACGGGAATTCCTCGTGCTGGGCGGCGAGTACCGCGTCAAGAAACTGCTCTACTGATGGCCCCCTCCCTGACGAGAGCGGAGCGCATGGCCGGCGGCATCTGGGGCCTACTCGTGGGGGATGCCCTGGGGGTTCCCTACGAGTTCGCACCGCCCCGGACCATCCCGCCGTATGATCGCATCGAGATGGAGCCCCCCCGGGGCTTCCACCGGGCCCACCTGGGCGTGGAACCGGGCACCTGGAGCGATGACGGATCCCAGGCTCTGTGCCTGCTCAGTTCGCTGCTGGAGCGGGGCCGTATGGACCCCGGGGACCTCATGGGCCGGCTCTGCCGCTGGCTGCGCGACGGGTATCTCGCCGTGGACCACGATGTGTTCGACGTGGGGCTGCAGACCCGCCGAGCCCTGGAACGGTACCTGGAAGGGAGGCCCCTCATGGAATGCGCCCCGAGGGGCGAGTGGAGCAACGGGGGCGGGGCCCTGATGCGGGTCCTCCCGCTGGCCCTCTGGCATGAGGGTGCGGACGGGGACCTGATCGCCGATGCCATGCTGCAGTCGAGCATCACCCATGGGCACGTGCGGTCCGGGCTCTGCTGTGCCCTCTACTGCCTCTGGGCCCGCGGCATTCTGTCCGGAGCGGCCCTGCCGTGGGTCGAGGCCATGGACAAGCTGGAAGCGAGATTCCCCTCCGGCACTCCCGAGCGCCTCGAGTACGACGGGAGAATCCACCCCCGGGATCCGGATCCCGCCCGGGGCACGGGCCATGTGGTGGACACGCTCCTTACGGCCGTCCAGGCCGTGGAGGCCGGGAGCTACGAGGCGGTGGTCAGGGCCGCCATCCAGTTCGGGAACGACACCGACACCACCGCCTGCGTGGCGGGGGGCATCGCGGGGCTCCGCGACGGGGTGCAGGCGATCCCGGCGCGCTGGCTGGCCTCACTCCGGGGGAAGGACCTCGTGGAGCCGCTCCTGCAGGCCTTCCTTTCCCGTTGAGGGGGGAACCGGCCTCCTACTCCCGGTGCCAGGGCACTTGGACTGGCTTTCCCGGCTGCGGCAGGAGCGCCCAGCTGTCGCTGATGAAGACCTTGTACTTGGCGCCCGGTCTGATATCCAAGGCGATGAGGTTGGTGGCGGCGTCCCGCGTCCCGCCCCGGGTCATGTGCCCATAGGCCCCGGCCTGGTAGCCCGTGAATCCGTAGTGGTAGTCATCCGGCGCCTCCACGAGTCTCGCATAGAACACGTAGGTCCCCGGGACCTTCAGGTCCACCGTGAGGGAGGGCGTGTGGGGCCCGTAGGCGAACGCAGTGGTCAGGCCGGTCTGGACCTCCTGGGCATAGACCGTGGCCGCGAAGGAGTTGTCGTTGTCATAGATGACGAACTTGAGGGTCACCTTGGCCGGGTTCGGCCCCGGTCCCAGGTGGCCACAGCCGGCGAGGAGTAGGGCTGGGAGCAGGGCCGCAGGAGCCCAGGTCCGCCACCCCCTGCGCTCGGAGGAAGATGGGATCTGAGGGCCGTTCATGGATGGGCGCATCATTCACCGCACACTTCTCTGCGGCAATCGAGGGGCCCCGGCAGTTCAGTCCCCGGCCTTCTCGATGCCGCAGCCGATCAGGTGTCCTTCATAGAATTCGAAATAGGAGGCCCGCTGGTCGAGGAGGTTGGTGGCGGGATTGGCGTACTTGTAATCCACCCAGCCACTCTCCTGGTTCTTGGCGACACGCTGCAGCTTCTGGAGGATCATCACGGCGTCGGGGTCCCGCCGGTCCCAGCGGCTCTTGGCCGCGGCGGGGCCGGTCTGGTCGCCGAAGGCCTTCGCCATGCCGCGTCCGTCGTAGATGAAGATGTGAAGCGCGTCTTCCCTGTTCACATGGAATCTGCCCCTGGGCGTGGTGGTCTCCTCGATCAACTTGGCCAGGCCGTTCTGCTTCGCAAAAGCCACGGCCTGCTTCACCAGGGCCTGGGCCCGGGTCGAAGCCGGCGACTGGGCAAAGGAGAGCAGAGAGGGAAGGGTCACTGCGGCAAGGCATTTGGCCCGATTCATGGAAATCGCCTTTGCTTTAATGGTTTGATTTTACCTGGGTGCGCCTGACCGATTTCTCATCCTGGCATGGGATATTCTAGCGGATCCTGGCGCCCCTGATGCTCCTCCACGCGGGCCCAGGGGCCATTCCGACCAGCGGCTTACGAGGCATCTCCGTGGCCTCTGCCCGGTTTCATAACACGGTGCTGCAGCGCAGGCGGGCCCCATCCCGACAGGGCCCTAGTCCCTGGCCTTGCCCTTGGGGATCTTGGCCTCCCCCTGGTAGCGGTAGAGGCGCAGGATCGCGTGATGGCTCCGCACATCCTGAGGGCATAGCCCCCAGGGTTTCTTCCCGGACCGGATGAGGGCCAGCACAGACTCTTTCCTGAGCTGGAGGATGAGCAGCTGGTGGTCCTGGAAGGACTCCTGCTTCATCCCCCAGACCTGGCCGGGGCACAGTTTGCGTTCCGCAGGCGGGAGGACCCCCCAGGTGTTCAGCTGGACCTGCTCCGCCTCGGCCGACCGGCGGGCCGCCTTCGCCTGGGCGGCCTGGACCTTCTGTGTGTGGGCTTCCCGCGCCGGTTCCTCGGCCCACTTCCGGGCCTGGTGGTCGCGGGAGAACGGCCCGACCATGCCCTCACTGCCCGGCCGCTGGGCCCACCAGCCCTTGGTGCCGCGCCAGTAGAGGGTGCCCTTCGAGCCCACGAGGGAGAAGGCCTTCTGCATGCCCGGGAAGGGAATCCATTCGGGTCTGTAGGGAGCCGGCGTCCGCCTGGCCATAGCGCCTCCGCGGAAATGATCTCATGGGGGCCGGCGCCCGCAACCCGGCGAGGGCGCTTCCGTTCGCGGGCCCCCGGCGCGGCGCCGGTGGTGCGCTTCCGGCCAACCCCCGGGGAAGATCTGGTGACGTTTTTCTCCATGGCACCGCCCCTGGCATCAGGCTTGACAGCGCCTTCGGGATCGGGGGAGGATCCAGGAGCCACCGCTTCATCCCAGAGGGCCCATGCCCACCTCTTCCGTCGCATCTCCCTGGGCCAGCCAAGCGTGCCCGGGCCCGAAGCCCGGACTCAGGCCGCCGGTATCCTCGGCCCCCCATCCCCGGGGATGACCGTGCGCGAACACTCCCCCGAACGGGATCCGGACTTCCAGGGCACCTCTCCCGAATCGCTGCTGGCGGAGCTGCGGGCCCTCCTGCCCCCGGCCTCGCTCGTCACCGATGAAGAGCTGCTGCGCCCCTACGAATGCGACGGCCTCTCCGCCTACCGCCGGCTGCCCCTGGCCGTGGCCCTGCCCGAGGACGAAGCCCAGGTGGTGGCCGTCCTGGCGGCCTGCCACCGGGCGGGCATCCCCGTCGTGCCCCGGGGTGCGGGTACGGGCCTCTCGGCCGGCTCCATGCCCCACCCCCAAGGCATCCTGCTGAGTCTGGCGAAGCTGAACCGCATCCTCCACCTCGACCCCTTGGCCCGGGTGGCGGTGGTGCAGACCGGGGTGAGGAACCTGGCCATCTCCGAGGCGGCCCTGCCCCACGGCCTCTACTACGCCCCTGATCCGAGCTCCCAGATCGCCTGCACCATCGGCGGGAACGTGGCGGAGAATGCCGGCGGCGTGCACTGCCTCAAGTACGGCCTCACGGTGCACAACGTGCTCCGCCTGCGGATCGTGACCATCGAAGGCGACATCCTGGAGCTGGGGAGCCAGGCCCTGGACGCCCCCGGCCTGGACCTGCTGGCCCTCTTCATCGGCTCTGAGGGGCTCCTGGGCGTGGTCACGGAGGTGACCGTCCGGCTCATCCCCAGGCCGCGGACGGCCCAGTGCCTCATGGCCAGCTTCGACGATGTGCGGAAGGCGGGCGAGGCGGTGGCGGCCGTGATCGCCGCGGGCTCCATCCCGGCGGGCCTGGAGATGATGGACCGGGGCGTCACCGCGGCGGTGGAGCCCTTCGTCCACGCGGGCTACGACCTGGACGCCGCCGCCATCCTGCTCTGCGAAGCGGACGGCACGGCCCAGGAGGTGGCCGAAGAGATCGCCCGCATGCGGGCGGTGCTGGAGCGCGGCGGGGCCACGGGCATCCGCGTCTCCCGGGACGAGGCCGAGCGGATCCGGTTCTGGGCGGGCCGCAAGGCGGCCTTCCCCTCGGCGGGGCGCATTTCGCCCGACTACTACTGCATGGACGGCACCATTCCCCGGAAGCGTCTCGGGGACATGCTCACGGCCATCGCGGCCATGGAGGTGACCTACGGCCTGCGCTGCATCAACGTCTTCCATGCGGGCGACGGCAACCTGCACCCGCTCATCCTCTACGACGCCAACGTGGCCGGCCAGCTGGAGCGCACCGAGGCCTTCGGGGCGGAGATCCTCCGGCTGTCGGTGGCCCTGGGCGGGACCATCACCGGCGAGCATGGCGTGGGTTTCGAGAAGCTCGACGCCATGTGCGGGCAGTTCCTCCCGGACGAGCTGAAGGTCTTCCACGGCATCAAGCGCGCCTTCGATCCCCAGGGCCTGCTCAATCCCGTCAAGGCGATCCCCTCCCTGCACCGTTGCGCCGAGATGGGGCGCATGCGCGTCCACCAGGGCAACCTGCCCTTCCCTGAGCTGGAGCGCCTGTGAGCCTCGAGGCCTTCCGCGAACGCATCCTGGAGCGCAGGCCGCTCCGCATCCGGGGCGGCGGCAGCAAGGACTTCTACGGGGGTCCCCTGGCCGGGGAACCGCTGGACGTGAGTGCCTATCGGGGCATCGTCAGCTACGAGCCTTCGGAACTGGTGGTGACGGCCCGGGCGGGCACTCCCCTGGCTGAGCTGACCGCCGTCCTGGCGGAGCGGGGCCAGTGGCTGGCCTTTGAGCCGCCCACCTTCCGGGGCCCGGCGACCCTAGGGGGGGCCATGGCCGCCGGGCTGTCGGGGCCGGGGCGGGCGAGCCACGGAGCCCTGCGGGACTTCGTGCTGGGCGCGAAGCTCATGGACGGTGAAGGGCGGGTGCTCACCTTCGGTGGCCAGGTGATGAAGAACGTGGCCGGCTTCGATGTATCCCGCCTGCTGGCCGGCAGCCTGGGCACCCTCGGCCTGATCCTGGAGGCCTCGATCAAGGTGCTGCCACTGCCTGTCGCCCAGGCCACCCTGCGCTTCCAGCTGCCCCAGGGCCGGGCCCTGGAGACCATGAACCTGTGGGCCGGACGGCCCCTGCCCATCACGGCCGCGGCCTGGGACGATCAGGGGCTGATGGTCCGGCTCGCCGGGGCCGAAGCGGCCGTGCGGGATGCCTGCGGGACCCTGGGCGGGGTGCGGGTTCCCGACGGGGAGGCCGCGAGCCAATGGGCGGCCCTGCGCGACCAGGGGCACCCCTTCTTCGCCGGCGAGGCCCCCCTGTGGCGCCTTTCCTTGCCATCCACCGCCCCCCCGTTGGACCTGCCCGGAGACGTGCTCATCGAGTGGGGCGGCGCCCAGCGCTGGCTGCGGGGGGACCTCGATGCAATCCTGCTGCGGGACGCGGCCCGCCGGGCCGGGGGCCACGCCACCCTGTTTCGGGGCGGGAACCGGGCCGCGGGCGTCTTCACGCCCCTGCCGGCGCCCCTGGCCACGGTCCATCGTCGCCTGAAGGCCGCCTTCGATCCACATGGCGTCTTCAACCCCGGGCGCCTGCTCCCGGACCTCTGATGGAAACCCACCTCGCCGACTTCATCAAGGACACCCGGGCCGGGCAGGAGGCCGAGGCCATCCTGCGGGCCTGCGTGCACTGCGGGTTCTGCACGGCCACCTGTCCCACCTACCAGGTGCTGGGGAACGAGCTGGACGGTCCCCGGGGACGCATCTACCTGATCAAGTCGGTGCTGGAAGGCGAGGAGCCCACGGCCAGGACCCAGCTGCACCTGGACCGCTGCCTGAACTGCCGCTCCTGCGAGACCACCTGCCCCTCGGGCGTACAGTACTCGCGGCTGCTGGACATCGGGCGGGAGTTGGTGGAGGCGAAGGTGCCCCGCCGGGGTCGGGCCCGGCTGCTCCGGGGCCTCCTCCGGAACACCCTGCCCCATGCGGGGCTCTTCGGCGTGGCCCTGGGGCTAGGCCGGATGGTGCGGTCGCTGCTGCCGCGGGTCCTCCGGGCCAAGGTCCCAGAGCAGCGCGGGGCGGGGATCCGTCCCTCACGTCTCCACCCGCGGACGATGATCGAGCTGGCCGGCTGCGTGCAGCCGTCCATGTATCCCAACATCAACGCGGCTGCGGCCCGGGTGCTGGACCGGCTGGGCATCACGCTGCTGGACGCGCCGGACGTGGGCTGCTGCGGAGCGGTCCGGTTCCATCTCGATGCCGTGGGGGCGGCCCGCGAGGACGCGCGTCGCCTCATCGACGCGTGGCTTCCCCTGCTGGAGGCCGGGGCCGAGGCCATCGTCATGACCGCCTCGGGCTGCGGGGTGCATGTGCGCGACTACGGCCACCTGCTGCAGGACGATCCGGCCTATGCCCAGAAGGCGTCCCGGGTGGCGGCGGCGGTGCAGGATCTCAGCGAGGTGATCGCGGGGGAGCAGGAGCCGCTCGCCCGCCTGTTGGAGGGCGCCCGGAAGGATCGACCGGGAACGGCCACCGCCTTCCACAGCCCCTGCACGCTGCAGCACGGGCAGCAGGTCCGCGGCGCGGTGGAGGCCCTGCTGCAGGCGGCGGGGTACACGCTCCGCACCGTCGCCAATGGGCACATGTGCTGCGGGGCGGCCGGCACCTATTCCATCCTGGAACCGGAGCTGGCGGAGCAGCTGCGCGACCTCAAGGTGACGGCCCTCACGGCCGGGTCCCCCGGGGTGATCGTCAGCGCCAACGCAGGCTGCATCGCCCACCTCCAGGCGGGCACTTCCGTGCCCGTGCGGCACTGGATCGAACTCATCGACGAGAGCCTGGGCGCCTAGGCCTCTTGCTCCGAGGGCATGGGCCCACCCAGCCTGGTCCCTAGAGGATGTGGTCCAGGAAGCGCCGGGTGCGCTCCTCCTGCGGGTGCTCGAAGAGCGCGGCGGGCGGGCCGGCTTCCACCACCAGGCCCTCGTCCATGAAGACCACCCGGTCGGCCGCGGCGCGGGCGAAGCCCATCTCGTGGGAGACCACCAGCATGGTCATGCCCTCCCGGGCCAGGTCCAGCATGACGTCCAGGACCTCCTTGATCATCTCCGGGTCCAGGGCGCTGGTGGGTTCGTCGAACAGCATGATCTTGGGCTGCATGGCCAGGGCCCGGGCGATGGCCACCCGCTGCTGCTGGCCGCCGGACAGCTGGTCGGGATAGGCGTGGGCCTTGTCCGACAGTCCCACCCGGGCCAGCAGGGCCTCGGCCCGCTGCAGTACCGCCGCCGTAGGCTCTCCTTTCACAAGGGTGGGCGCCAGGGCGAGGTTCTCGGTCACGGTGAGGTGTGGAAACAGGTTGAAGCTCTGGAACACCATGCCCACTTCCTCGCGGATCCGCCGGATGTCGGCCCGGGCGCTGGTCACGCAGGTGTCCTCGACCCAGATCTCGCCGGAGCTGAGGGTCTCCAGGCGGTTCACGGCCCGGAGCAGGGTGCTCTTGCCCGAACCCGAGGGACCCACCACGAGGACGACCTCGCCCCGGGCCACCTCGAGGTCCACCCCCCTCAGGGCCTCGACGGCGCCGAAGCGCTTCCGGGCCTGACGGATCCTAATGATGCTGTCGGCCATGGGTCCGCATCCTCTCTTCCAGGAGGCCCACCAGACGCGAGAAGAAGAGCGTCATGATGAGGTAGATGAGGGCCACGACGGTGTAGGCCTCCAGGTAGTCGAAGGTCGTCGAGGCGTACTCCCGCCCCCGACGCAGCAGGTCCGACACGGCCAGGATGGACACCAGCGAGGAGTCCTTGAGCAGGGCGATGAACTCGTTGCCGATGGGCGGCAGGATCACCCGGATGGTCTGGGGCAGGATGACCCGCCACAGGGCCTGGGTCCTGGACAGGCCCAGGGCCAGGGCCGCCTCCATCTGCCCCTTGGGGATGGACTGGAGGCCAGCCCGGAAGATTTCGGCCAGGTAGGCGCCGTAGCAGATGGACAGGGCGGCGATGGCCGACAGGAGCCCGTTCAGGTGGAGCAGGGGGCCCAGGGCGTAGTAGATGTAGAACAGCTGGACCAGCAGCGGGATCCCCCGCACCACCTCCACGTAGACCGTGGCGATGCGGTTGATCACCGTGGTCCGGGCGATGCGCCCCAGGCCGGCGAGGAGCCCGAGCACCAGGGCGAGGCCGATGGAGGCCAGGGTGACCGTGAAGGTGGCCGTGAGACCCTCCGGCACGAAGGCCAGGATCTCCAGGAACGGGTGGGGCCGGAGGAGTGGCAGGGCCACCGTGAGGGCAATGGCGCCGAAGAAGGCGATCTTCCAGGCCGCGAGGGTCTCCCGGTCCCCGGGGATGAGGGAGCTTTCGTTGAGGTGCATGGCGCTCGCCGGATCCGCCTGGGGCCTGCCTCTCATCCCGTCACCAGCGGGGCCGAGAGCCGTCATCGGCTAGTCCAGCCACTTGTGGACGAGCCGGGCGAGGGTCCCGTCCTTCCGGATGGCGTCCAGTCCCCGGTTGATGAGGTCCAGGGCCTTCTGGTTGCCCTTCTTCACGGCGATGCCGTAGTGCTCATCGGTGAAGGGAGTGCCCACAATCTTGAGCCGGCTCTTGTACCGCTCGTTCCGCAGGACATAGTTCCGGGCCGTGGGGCTGTCCAGCACCACCGCGTCGATGCGGCCCACGTAGAGGTCCTCCACCGCCAGGCCCGCCTCGTCGTAGGCCTTCAGCGTGATGTCCCGGTGCTTCCCCACTTCCAGTGCCCCCGTGGTGCCGATCTGGGCGCCGACCTTCTTGCCGCCGAACTGGCCCAGGGTCGTGAGGCCGTTGAGGCCTTGAGGGACGATGAGCACCTGGCCCGCCTCCAGGTACGGGCTGGAGAAATCCAAGGTGCGGGCGCGCTCGGGGGTGATGGTCACTGACGAAAGCACGGCATCGTAGTCACCGGCGGCGAGCCCGGCGAAGATGCCGTCCCAGGCCGTGTTCTTGACCACCGCCTCGAAGCCGGCGGCCCTGGCCACCGCGTGGATCAGGTCGATGTCGAAGCCCACGAGCTGCTTGTGGGCGTCCACCATCTCCATGGGCGGGAAGGTGCAGTCGGACCCGAACACCAGCCTGGGCTGAGCGGCCAGGAGGGGCAGGGCCGCGAGGGTCAGGGCCGCGAGGGCCAGGCGGGCTTTCCGGAGCAGGGTCATCGGGGTCTCCTCCAAGGGGCCGGATCGGGTGGTGATGGGGTTCCTTCCCAGATTCTAGACCAGGGACGGGGTGAGCCCTCGGGCGGGAACAGGGATCGCCTGGGCCCCGCCTCAGCGTTCTGCGTCCAGGAAGAGCCCTGGTTCGGCCACGCGCAGAGTCGCATTGGCCGGCGGTCGGTGGTCCTCCCGCCGCACCAGCGACCCAGCCCGGATGCCCAGGAGGCGGAGCTTCCGGTCGAGGGGGACGCGCCTCAGGCAGGTCCGGACCGCATCGCGCAGGGCCTTGGCCTCGGCGACTGGACCTTCGAGGGCGTGATCGCGCGTGATGGTCGAGAAGTCCGCGTAGCGCAGCTTGAGGCCCACGTTCCCGGCCAGGTAGCCCTTGCGGGCCAGGTCCTCCGCCAGGCGTTCGCAGAGCCTGAGCAGGATGCGCGTGAGCTCCTCCCGATCGTGTTTGGGATGAAGATCCCGTTCGAAAGTGGTTTCCCGGCTGATGGACTTGGGTTCCCGCGAGGTCGCCAGGGGCCGGTCGTCCCGCCCGTGGGCCGCCTCGTGGAGCCAGGCCCCGTAGCTCTGGCCGAAGCGCTCCACAAGCATGGCCGGGTCCGCCTCGGCCAGGTCCCCGATGGTGCGGATCTGGAGGGCCTCCAGCTTGGCGCTGGCCTTGGGGCCGATGCCGTTGATGGCCGAACAGGGCAGGGGCCAGATCCGAGTGGGGATGTCCTCCAGGCTGAGGATCGTGAGGCCGTCGGGCTTCTGGAGTTCGGAGGCGAGCTTGGAGAGCAGCTTGTTGGGCGTGACGCCGATGGAACAGGAGAGGCCCGTGGCCTGCCGCACGGCCTCCTTGAGCCGCTGAGCGAGGTCCCGCGTCTCGCCGGGCAGGTCCGTGAGATCGATGAAGATCTCGTCGATGCCCCGGTCCTCGATCCGGGGCGCGATGGTGGCCACGGCGGCCTTGAAGGTGCGCGAAAACCGGCTGTAGGTCTCGTAGTCGCCGGGCAGCAGGATGGCCTCCGGGGCCAGAACCGCCGCCTTCATGAGGCCCATGCCCGAGCGCACGCCGAAGGCCCGGGCCTCGTAGGTGGCCGTGGTCACCACGCCCCGTCCCGCGTAGGTCCTGAGGCGCTGGAAACCGGTCGCTTCCAGCGGCGCCGTCCGGCGGCGGCCGCCGATGACCACGGGCTGCCCGCGCAGCTCCGGATGGCGGAGCAGTTCCACGGACGCGAAGTAGGCGTCCATGTCCAGGTGGGCGATGCGCCGGGCCGGCCCCGGGCCGCCGTCTGCGAAGGAATCGCGCGAGGGGGTCATTCCTGCGCCGCTTCTAGGTCGCTCGAAAAACCAGAACCCGGGGACTGTCTCAAGCTGGTTTCCTCGATGGATGAAGACGAAAATAACACGAAATTCATATGGAAGCAGCCTTGGATCCAGAGTGAGGGGTTTTCTCAGCAGGCCTGCGCTGACATTCCGGCCGCGGCAGGTGTGCGTTTCACCGGGCGGGGTTGTCGCCCTAAAGGTGGGTTTTGTGTCCTCCCTTCTTGGAAACGAGGCTGGGATTCGGCCTCTGCTCATAGTTGCGTTAAACAACCCGCCTTATGTGATTGCAAATTACCCATAGGTCCCTATCTTTTTGGTGGTCCTGAAGAAAACAGCTTCACGCAGTGAAGCTGACAGGTAGAGGAGGAGGCGTATGAACGCCCTGACGCTGGTCTTCGCGGCGCTGTGCATTTTTGCCATCGCCTATCGGTTCTACGGGCTCTGGATCGCCAACCGGGTCCTGGGGCTGCGGTCCGACCGGCCCACGCCCTCCGAGACCATGGCGGACGGCATCGACTACGTGAAGACCAACAAGTTCGTGGTCTTCGGGCACCACTTCGCGGCCATCGCGGCGGCCGGGCCGCTGCTGGGGCCGGTGCTCGCCGCGCAGTTCGGGTTCCTGCCGGGCGCCCTGTGGATCCTCATCGGCTGTGTGCTGGGCGGCGCCGTGCACGACATGGTGGTGCTGTTCGCCTCGGTCCGACACAAGGGCCACAGCCTGTCCTCCATCGCCGCGCTGGAGATCGATTCGGCGGCGGGCCAGGTGGCCGGCTACGCCATCATGTTCATCCTGCTCCTCACCCTGGCGGGCCTCTCCCTGGCGGTCGTCAATGCCCTGTTCCAGAGCCCCTGGGGCACCTTCACCGTGGCCGCCACCATCCCCATCGCCTTCATCATGGGCCTCTACATGCACGTGTGGCGGGACGGGGACGTGCTGGGCGCCAGCGTCATCGGCGTGGTCCTGCTGTTGGGCACGATCCTGGCCGGGCCCTATGTGGCCCACAACCCGACCCTGGCCCGCTGGTTCACCCTGAGCCGCGGGAGCCTGGCCATCATGATCCCCGTCTACGGCTTCGTGGCCTCGGTGCTGCCGGTGTGGATGCTGCTCTGCCCCCGGGACTACCTGTCCACCTACCTGAAGATCGGCACCATCCTCATGCTGGTGCTGGGCATCTGCTACGTGCACCCCAACCTCGAGATGCCGGCGGTGACGAAGTTCTACAGCGGCGGAGGCCCCGTGATCCCCGGGGCGGCCATGCCCTTCCTGTTCATCACCATCGCCTGCGGGGCCGTGTCGGGCTTCCACTCCATCATTGCCACCGGCACCACGCCCAAGATGATCCCCGGCGAGAAGGACGTCCTGTTCGTGGGCTACGGCGCCATGCTCACCGAGGGCATGGTGGCCATCATGGCCCTCATCGCCGCCTGTGTGCTGGTGCCCGCCGACTACTTCGCCATCAACGCCCCCGCCGCCGCCTTCGCCAAGCTGGGGATGACGCCCGTCCACCTGCCGGACCTGGCCCGCCAGGTGGGAGAGAACATCCAGGGCCGCACCGGCGGCGCCGTCTCCCTGGCGGTGGGCATGGCCTATATCTTCGGGTCCGTGCCCCTGTTCAAGAACATCATGGGGTACTGGTACCACTTCGCCATCATGTTCGAGGCGGTGTTCATCCTCACGGCCGTGGACACCGGCACCCGGGTGGGGCGCTTCTTTCTGCAGGAGATGCTGGGCCAGGTCTGGCCGAAGGTCGCCGTGCAGGGCTGGTGGCCGGGCATCATCCTCACCTCCGCCGTGTTCACCGGCGCCTGGGGGTACCTGGTCTACACCGGGGACATCGGCACCATCTGGCCCCTGTTCGGCATCAGCAACCAGCTGCTGGCGGCCTGCGGCCTCATCATCTGCACCTGCATGCTGATCCGCATGGGGAAGGCCCGCTATGCCTGGGTCACCGTGCTGCCTGGGATCTTCATGGCGAGCATCACGTTCTGGGCGGGCTACCTGAACGTCGTGCACAACTACCTGCCCACCAAGCACTACCTCCTGGCGGTGCTGGCCATTGTGGTGATGGTGCTCATGGCCATCGTCTTCGTGCTGGCGGTGCGGCGCTGGATCAGGCTGCTGCAGATCCACACCCGCATCCCGGACGCCTGGGGCGAGCCGGTGCTGGAGGTGGTGCCGGAGTGAGAGGACGGCGCGCCATTTAGGTGGGTTGAAGGAAGGGAGTCCGGGGCGGCAAGCAGACCGGTCCTCATCACCTTGATAGGATCAAGCATCTGGTCCCTTGCCGTCCAGACCACTCTGGGGTGATGGTCATGCGCTTCCCCATCCGACCTTTCCTGATCTCGCTGGTCTTCGCGGCCCAGGCCATGGCCTCCCAGGTGGGATGGCAGGAGCTCCACGTCCAGTGTGGCGACCAGGAAACCACCGTGGCGCTGTACTACCCGACCCAGGCGAAGGCGCACGCCATCGCCATGGGTCCATTCACCTTGAGCGTGGCCATGTACGCGGACCCGGAACCCAGGTTCAGGGGCCTGATCCTGGTCAGCCACGGCACCGGTGGTTCAGAACTCGGGCACAGCCAGCTCTGCGGGGCCCTTGCGGGACACGGGTACCTGGTGGCCGCCCTGCGGCATCCGGGGGACAACTGGCAGGATGACACTCTGAGGAAAAGGACGCCGGACTTGTACTGGTCCGAGCGGCCACGCCAGGTCTCCCGGGTTCTGGACGCGCTGCTGGCCGATCCCCGGTGGAAGGACCGCATTCCCCGCAACGCCCGGGGCCCACGCGTGGGGGCCCTGGGGCATTCCGCCGGAGGCTACACCGTGCTGGCCTTGGCGGGAGGGAAGCCTGATCTGACACGCCTGCGCCAGCACTGCCTCAAGGAATGCGCCGAGGATCCGATCTATTGCAGCATGGGGCGCCCGGTTCCCGGAAACGCTCCACCCCCGGCACCAGCCATCCCGTCTGCGGAACTGAGGGACCCACGCGTGCAGGCGGTGGCGGCCATGGCCCCGGTCGGCGTCCTGTTCACCGCGGAATCGCTGGCGGGGGTGCGGACCCCGTGCGCCATCTGGGAGGCGGCCAGTGACCGGTTTCTGGTGCCGAGGTTCCATGCGGAGTGGGTGGCCCTGAACCTGCCCGCCGCGGAGCTGCACAGGGTCCCCAACGCTTGGCACTTCGCGTTCATGGACACCCCGACCCTGGCCATCCTCACCCCAGACGGGGACATCGCCGCGGATCCGCCCGGGTTCGACCGGAAGACCTTCCTCACCACCCTGGGGGGAGAACTCGCCGCCTACTTCGACAGGACGCTTCAGTGAGCACAACCTGTCCGCTCGTGCGAAGTCGGAAGCATGAACTGTCCGAGGAATGAAGTGAAGGCTGGCCGCCTGTTCCAGCCTGGGAAGGAACGCCCATGGTTCTCCTAGCACCCGGACGGCCACGGCGGCACCACGGACCGGGTCTGGAACCGCAGGACCAGGCTACTTCGAAGGCACGAGCTTCAGGGCCTCGAGGATCCGTTTGGGAGTGAACGGAACGTGGGTCACTCGCGCACCGGTGGCGTCGAAAACGGCGTTGGCCAGGGCGGCGGCCACCGGCACCACGGGGGGCTCACCGATGCCCTGGGTGACCATGGTGGCGTTGTCCGCGAAGACGACCTGGATGCGGGGGATGGCGGAAAAGCGGGGCAGCAGGTAGGTGTCGAAGTTCTTGTCGAGGATGCGACCGCCCTTGAAGTGGATCTCCTCGCTGAGGGCCTGCCCGATGCCCTGGGTGATGGCGCCCTCCACCTGCTGGCGGGCTCCGTCGGGGTTCACCACGAGGCCCACATCCACGGCCTCGAGGAAGCGCTCTGTCTTGACCTGTCCCGTGGTCCTGTCCACGGCCACCTGGGCCACGGCCACCACAAGCCCCTGGCGCCAGGCGCCGCAGGCCAGTCCGATGCCTCGGCCCGTGGGTCCGGGTGCGGGGTCCCAGTCGAAGGTCTCCACGGCGAGGTCCAGGAGGCGCAGGAGCCGGGCATCCGTGATGAGTCGACGGCGAAGGGTCACAGGATCGACACCGGCCTTGGCGGCCAGCGCATCCAGCTGACTTTCCCGGGCGAACGCGTTGGTGTGGGCGTTGGGGGCGCGCCAGGCGCCCACCTTGAGGGGATGGAGGCCGGGAACGGCTGGGGCCTGGTACCGGTTCGCCTGCATCTCGTAGGAGAGCTCGGCCTCGCCCTGGGAGACGCCCGCCACGGTGCTGTCCCAAAAAGTGATGGCGCCGCGCCCGGCATCCAGGCCGGAGCGGAGCTTCACCACGGCGGCAGGCCGGTAGCCGTCCAGAAAGAGATCCTCTTCCCGGTTCCAGGCTACCTGGATGGGCACGCCGGGGACTTGACGGGCGATGCGAGCAGCCTCGATGGCCCCGGGCCCCACGAGCTTGCCGCCGAAACCGCCGCCCACGAACTGGGCGATGATCCGGACCTTGTCCTGGCCCAGCTTGAGGGCCTCGGCCACGGCATCACGGAAGACGAAGGGGGACTGGGTGGAGGCCCACACCGTCATGCGGCCCTCCTCCCATTTGGCGACGGAGGTGTGGGGCTCGAGGGTGGCGTGGCTCTCGTAGGCGTTGCGGTATTCCCCCTCCACCACGGTGGCAGCCCGTTTTTCACCCGCAGCCACGTCGCCGCGAGAGATCACCACGCGCTGCCCGGGCGCCGCCTTGTCCACGAGGTATTGATAGATGCGCACATCGTCCACGTCGGGTTCGGTCCCCTCGAAGGTGCCCTTCACCAAGGCGAGCGCCTTGCGGGCGGTGTCGGGCTGGGGGTGGAGCACGGCCAGGAGCGCGCCATCCCGCACGATGCGAACACCAGGAACCCGTTCGGCAGCCGCCGTGTCCGCAGTGGCCAGGGTCAGGCCCTGAGCCGGGGGGCGCAAGATGCAGGCATGGAGGGTTCCGGGCATGCGCAGGTCGCCGGCGTACTTGGCGGCGCCGGTGATCTTGGCGAGGGCGTCCTTGCGGGGGAAGCTGCGCCCGATCACCGTGCATTCGGAGAGGGGCTTGGGCTTGACCTTGCCCAGGTGCCGCTCCAGCTTCCGCCCCTTGACCAGCTCGCCAAAGGTGGTGCGACGCGCGGGGTTCTCCTTCACCCAGATGGCACCGTCCTTCAGGGTCAGGCCTGAGACCGGGGCACCCAGGGCTTTAGAGGCCATTCGCAGGAGCACCGCCCGCGCCTCCGCGGCGGCGCCACGCAGGACAGGGGCCGTATGCCACATGGTGAGGGAGCCGCCGGTGGGCATGTCCCATGGGCAGAGGTCCGTATCGCCCAGGACCATGTCCACCTGGGCCGGATCCAGCTCCAGCTCCTCGGCGACGAGCATGGCCAGCACGGTCGTGGCGCCCTGCCCCAGTTCGGTCTTCCCCACGAAGCAGCCCACGCGGCCGTCGGCCGAAATCTTCAGGTAGGCGTTGAAGTCCTCGGAGTAGGTGCCGGGTCGGGTCGGCACGATGGGTGCCGATCCAACGGGGGTTGCGAAGAAGAAGGTGAGCGCGCTCGTCGCGGCGCCCTGGAGGAAGTCCCGGCGTCTCATCGCACACCTCCCACGGCCTTGCCTGCCGATTCGACCGCGTCCAGGATCCTCACATGGGCCCCGCAGCGGCAGAGGTTTCCCTCCATGGCCTCGACGATCTCGGACCTGGTGGCCTTGGGCTTCTTCTTCAGAAAGGCCCAGGCGGCCATGATCATCCCGGAGGTGCAGTAGCCGCACTGGAAGGCGTGGTGCTCCTGGAAGGCTGCCAGAACGGGGTCCAGCTTCCCGTCCTGGGCCAGGCCCTCGATGGTGAGTACGCTCTTCCCGGCCACATCAGCCAGCGCTGTGGAGCAGGAGAGCACCGCCTCGGAATCGACGAGCACGGTGCAGGCCCCGCAGAGACCCGCCTCGCAGCCCACCTTGGTGCCCGTGAGGCCCAGTTCGTCCCGCAGGACCCATACCAGCATGCGATCAGCGGGGCTCGCGACGGTGACCGGCTTGCCGTTAAGAATGAACGAGACGGTGGCGGTCATCGGGAACCTCCGGGGAAGAGGGTGGGGCGGGGGAAGGTCCCATTATCTCAGGTCGGTGAATTGGCCAGACCCTGGCTATTTTGGGTTAAGGTGTGTCGTGAACGAAAAGATGTCCAGAATAGGAAGCATAATCTGTCCGATTTCACGCCAATTTCACCTCTTTCGAGGGGTGAAATTGGCCAATCCGGCAAGCTGTCGGAACCATAAATTGTCCGTTCTCGCAAAGTCGGAAGCATATCTTGTCCGTTCGTAGATGTTCATTACAAAGGCGCTATTAACTTTGTCTTACGGGTGGCACGAGCTTGCAGTAGCCGTTGGCCAGGACGTAGCCGAGTAAGCAACCTTCCCCGATCTCCTGGGCCTTCCCGTCCCCCTTGGGAACGGTCAGGTCATTGACTTTTCCGAATATTTTCCCCTGGCGAGTGGAACCCAGCATGTAGGCCCCCACAGGCAGATTTGTAACTGGACCGCAGCACCTGTGAGCCCTTCCTGACTTCTATAGGCAGAATAGATTTCCTAATTATATATTTTGATATTGATTCCATTAAACCTGACTCACTGACTCAAAAATCGATATCCGACTTGTCGGCTTCCCCAGTGCCTCGCTCATCCAGGATTCGATCTAATGTTAATGCCAGTGTGGCATCAGAGTGATCGTTGCAGTGGAACCGTGCAGCCACCTCGATTCAACATGTATTGAGAGGCCCCGACCCCCCCGCGAGAAATTGAGCACCCGGGCTTCATTTTTACCCACACAGCGGAGGTGCCATCCATTCAGGGGCAACTCTTCCTGGTAGAACCGGCACGTCTCGTCCGGGTTCAGGCCAACGCGGGTGACGATCCGGCCCACCCACCCCTCATCCGGACCCACATAGATGGTTTTCTCCGGCAGGAGGCAACTCTTCGGGGGGAAGGGCAGGTCGCGGAAGAACTCAGGGGTCGGTGGTTCAATGGCACCCTGGGTGTTGTTAATCTTGATAATCTCAGCGGAACCTAGCCTTCCAGCCCGGGATCTCAGAACCTTTGCCAGGGTGGATGGCAATTGAGAGAGGAAGATCGGAAGCGTGCTCAGCATGGCAACCATGTTCTTCCTGGCCGCGGTAGATTCAAGTCAGAACCCCGAAACTAAGCAATCGAGCGTATGGATGGGGAAAGGCCCGCCACCTAGGCTGCATCAATGGGCAATCCGTGATTCATGGCGCCCGTTCTGGCGAGAGGGGTGGTTGGTTATGGCAGGGTCACATAGCTTAGCCATCCTCGTCTTCGGCTCGGAAGGGGCTCTGGTTCGCTATAGCCGGGAGGCGCTTGAGCTGACAGGTTACGGCCCAGAGCAGGTGGCCACTATGTCGGACTGGTGTCGGAACCTCTTCAAAGATTTCGAGAGCTACTACATCGCCAAGGAGACGCTCGAAGGGTTCACCTCCTGTAGAGACGAGCCGGTTCGCTCTCGCGAATTTCGTGCCTCTTTCCAGACCCTGCGAGGGGATACGAAGGCTGGGCACTTCACCCTGGTACAGATCGGAAGGCCAGGCCACGGTGAAAGGCAGATCCTCATCAGCATCCTCGAGCAACCCAGGCATGCGGAGGCACACGAAAATGGCCTGGAAGCCTTCGCTATGGCCGATGATCAGACCAGTAGGGCACTGAAGGGAATACGCACCGCGATCGCGGATTTGTACTTGATCTCGGAGGAGACTCAGCACCGAGTGTTGTCCACAACTGCTGCGATCCGGAATGGCCAAGCCGAATTGTCCCAACTCTGGGATGGGCTCTTCCAGGAGGCGTTCACGCTAGAGAGGGTCCGTGAACACCTGGAGGCCATCCAGGATGCCGCCGCCCTCCTCAAGCAGGCCCTTCACGCCCATGGTCACCTGGTGGACCCAAGCCGTCCGCTCGTCCGGGGGGCCATCGGAAGGCCCGTCACCATTCCCCTGGGCCTCAATCTAGAATCGCTCAAGAGTTTCTGGGTGCTGAGTACACTCAATGCCCTGCGCGGCAACCGGAGCCAATGTGCGGTCCAACTTGGGGTCTCTCTCCGCACCATCAGGAACAGGCTCGAAGCCTGCAGGCGGGAGGGCATCAAGGTCCCGCCCCCGGGAAAATCCATAACCCGGAAACAGCACAAGAGGACGGATCCGCTGATCGAAGATCCACTCGCGACTAATCCACAGGTTTCCTCCTTCTGAGGTACTCAATGAAACCTGTGCGAGGGCGGTCCAATCTGGCTGGGGAGAAGGCCAACCCCAGGCACCAGCCGGTCCACCCTGCGCTCCCGGCCGTACTTCTGGTGGATGACGATCCGCTGGTTCTCATGATTACCAAGACGATCCTGGAGAAACTCGGCTTCGATCCCATCACGGCTCCCCTGGGAGAGCGCGCCATCGCCCACCTCGAAGCCGGGATGGCTCCCGAGGTGATCATCATAGATCTCAACATGCCAGGGCTGGGTGGCGCAGCGACCCTTCCGCGCCTTCGCACACTTCGGCCCTGCACGCCTGTGATCCTAACCACAGCTTGGATCGATGGCCAAACCCGGGAACTGGTCGAGACCTACCCACACGTCACGCTCCTCCCCAAGCCCTTCAGCATGGGGGTCTTACAAGCTCACCTTGCGCAGATCGGCCTGGGTGAGAGCCCTCTCCACGGGAGTATTCGTCCCTGCGTAATGAGCACATAAGCTAATATCGTGGGAATTGAGAGTGGCTCCTGGCGACATGAGAGTACTACTTGTTGATGACGAGCGGTTGCTGCTGGCTTCAATCACCAGGGCGTTGCGCATTGAGCGGCCCCAATGGGAGGTCATGACCGCGGTCGATGGCCATCAGGCCATGCGCATCCTCCAGTCCGGCCCGGTTGACATCCTCGTCACGGACATCCAGATGCCTGGCATGGACGGCATGACACTTCTGAGGCATATCCGGCGGGATCCACGACTCGGCCAGTTGCCATTGATCCTCATGAGTGCCCTCGACGACCGGTCCAGTGTCCGGGTGGGCATGTCCTCGGGGGCCGACGACTACCTGACCAAGCCCTTTACAGCAGAGGAACTGATCTTGGCGGTGGAAGGCCGTCTGCGGCGGAGGCAGCCTGGGACCGATTCGTTGGATTCTGCAGAATCCCTCCAGAGCGGACTGAACGCGGCCTTGACGAGGCGGGAGATGGCCGTCCTCGCCCTCATCGGGCAGGGGCTGGTGACCAAGGACATCGCCGCGGAACTGAGGGTCAGCCCCCGCACCATTGGGGTCCACCGACAGAACATCATGCGGAAACTCGACCTGCATAACGCGGCGGCCCTGGCAGCCCTGACCATTCGCGCCAACCTAATCTGACCGGCCCACAGTCCTGCAGCTGCCAGGCAATGACCGAATCTAAGCAATCAAGCTTATATCGACTGTGCACTGATTGGTCGTTAAGTAATCGATGTGCAGCCGTTGCTGCGCCATGGCAGCGACATGCGAACCTTCTGGAATAGTAACCGAACGACAAGCCGCCTCCTGCTTGGTGGCCTTTCGCTGCTGGGCGTGGGACTCACCATACTGGCCTTTCTCTTGGCCCGGAAGGAGGCCAGCCGGGACTTCGTGCGTGATTTCCAGGAGGAAGCAACGGCCCGAGTCGGCCTCCTGAGTAACTACCTGAATGCGCGGTTGCTCTTCCTGGATGACCTCGCGCGGCACATGGAGATCTCCCCCCGGCCTAACCCACTGAATTTTCGGGCCTTTGTGGCCAACGAGCGAGCCCGGGTGAAGGGCATTCAGGCCCTCGAGTGGGCTCCCCTGGTCACTCCCGCCACCCGGTGCGAGTTGGAAGGTCAGATCCGCCATGACCAGGCGGCGGTCAAGGGGATCACTGAACGGGATGGACAGGGCATCACCCGGAGCGCAGGCCAGAGGTCCAGCTACTATCCCGTGTTCTTCCTCGAGCCCCAGCAGGGCAACCAGGCGGCCCTGGGGTACGACCTCGGCTCCAATCCGGCCCGCCTGGCAGCCATCGAGGCAGCCCGGGACTCGGGAGAGCCCAAGGCGACAGAACCCATCACCCTCGTGCAGGAGACCCAATCTCAGGCAGGGTTTCTGATCTATGTCCCTGTCTATGACCGGGCTCTGCCCCAGGATGGCGTTGAGCAGCGCCGCATGGCATTCCGGGGAGTGGTCCTCGGGGTGTTCCGGACGGGCGACCTATTGGATGCAGTCCTCGCGGGGCGTCCAAAAAAGGGCCTGATCGGGGAGATCCAGGACAGCGTCTCCAGTTGGAAGAAGGGCCCTATCTATGCCTGGAGGGACGCCACCGGAACGGATGTCTCCACCCGTCTATCCCTTACCACCCATGCTCTGCTACCCAGTCTCCCGGCAATCCACCAACAGATTCCCCTGGCCGGGCGAACCTGGGACGTCCTCCTTAAGCCCAGTCCTGCCTACATTGCCAGAACCCTCCAGTTGCCCGTCCTGTTGATCCTACCCGGGGGGCTGGCGCTGACCGGCCTGATGGTCTTCCTCTTCTACCTTCTCATTACCCAGAAGGATAGGGCCGAGCAGCAGGTCTTCGACCGTACCATAGCCCTGGCGGAAAGCCTGATCAAGCTGGAGTGCCGGGAGGAGGATCTCCGGCTGCTCCTGGACTCCACCGCCGAAGCCATCTACGGGTTGGACCTGGACGGTCGATGCACCTTCTGCAACCAGGCGCTCCTCCGGATGCTGGGCTACCAGGACCTTGATGCCGTCACCGGCCAGAACATGCACGCTCTGATCCACCACACTCGGCCCGATGGTTCCCCATTCCCCGTGGAAGAATGTCGCCTGTACAAGGCGTTCCGCGACGAGGTCGGCACGCACGCCGATGATGAAGTGATCTGGAGGGCCGACGGTACCTGCGTGCCCGTGGAGTACTGGTCCTTTCCCCAGCGCCGGGAGGGCCGAGTCGTTGGCGCCGTCGTGACCTGCATCGACATCACCGAACGGGTTCAATCGGCTGCCGAGATTCGGAAGAATCAGGCCATGGTCCAGAACCTGCTGGACTCCATCCCCGACCTGATTTTCTTCAAGAGTCTCGATGGGGTCTATCTCGCGTGCAATCCGCCACTGCTTGAGCTCTTCGGCAAATCCCAGGAGGCCGTTCTCGGCCACACCGATTTCGATCTGATGGACCCCGCGAGCGCCGAGGTCTGCCGGGCCCAGGACCTCCTGCTCCTGTCGAAGAAGAAGGCGGTGCATAACGACGAGTGGGCCACTTACCCGGATGGTCACCGGGCCCTCTTCGACATCCTCAAGACGCCCTACTACAGTCCCAAAGGGGAGTTGGAGGGCATCCTCGGGATCGCCCGTGACATCACCTCGCGCATGATCATAGAGGAAGGACTGCTCAACAGGGACCGTCTCCTGGAGGCGGTCAATCGTTCCCTCGTCGACCTGCTGGACGCAGGTGGTTGGGAGGAGGCCCTTCCGGAGTTCCTGAGCCGTCTCGGTGTCGGCTCCAATGCCAGCCGGACGTATCTCCACCAGCGGGACCCAGGCATGAGCAGCGACGCGGAGCTCTACATGGTCCAGATCCAGGAGTGGTGCGCCGAGGGGGTCTCCAGCACCATGAGCGCTCCAGTCCCCCAAATCCTCCCCATGATCGAATCGGGACTCGGGCGCTGGGTCCTGGAATTGAGGGCCAATCGAGTGGTTTCCGGCCAGGTCCTGGAATTCCCCCCCCTTGAAAGAACACTGCCGCAGTCCCGAGGGGTCCGTTCCATCCTCCTCGTACCAATCTTCGTGAAGGGGATGCTCTGGGGCGTAGTCGGCTTCGAAGAATGCCTCGGCCTGCGCGCCTGGTCGCGCCCGGAACAAGATATCCTGCACCTGGCCGGCCAGGGCGTGGGCATCGTGATCGAACGCCAAGAGGCCCTGCGCGATCTGGAACTCGCCAGGGCCGACCTGGAACAGCGCGTCCTGAATCGGACACGGGACTTGCAGGCCTCCAACCTGGAACTCGTCGCGGAGGTGGCCAGCCGGCACCTCTCGGAGAAGCGGATGACGGCCCTCACGCAGGGCTTCCTGCGGTTCGGACCCGATGTCCGGACCAACCTGGGCACCTTGCTGCGCCTGCTCGTAGAGACCTCGGGCGCCGAGCAGGCCCTCTTCCTCATCCCGGGCGAGACGGGCTTGAAGGTTGAGAACTCCGTCCCGGAACTTCCCGAGGCCTTGCCAGAGATGCTTCGCTGCCTGGACATCTTGACCCTTCCCCGGAACCAGGCCATCCAAGCAGACTGCCTGAGGTCGCAGACGGAATCCCCACGTACGGCCCTGGTTCAGGGGATCTGGGCCGAGGACAGAATGGTGGGAGTCGTCGTGTGCCTCAGCCACTCGGGCTACGACTGGTCCGCCGAGGACAAGAATGTCCTGAACATCCTGGCCGCCTCGGCCGGTATCGAGGAACTGCGGCGGCTCGCAGAGGCACACCATCGGAGTGTCCAGCTACAGCTGCTCCAGGCCCAGAAGCTCGAGTCGGTGGGGCGCCTGGCCGCCGGCATCGCCCACGAGATCAACACACCGATCCAGTTCCTGAGCATGAACCTGCGGTTCCTTGAAAAGACCTATGCACAGCTGATGGAGGCCCTCGCCCAGACCTGCTCCGCGGCCAAGTCTCCCGAAGCCCGGGACCAGGATCTGGAGTGGATCCAAGAGGAGACCCCCAAGGTCCTGCAGGACTCCATCGAAGGCATCGAGCGGGTGGCCCAGATCGTCAGGGCCATGAAAGAGTTCAGTCACCCCGGCAGCCCCAACCCGGTGAAGGTGGACCTCAACAGCAACCTGGAGTCGGCAGTCACCGTTTCCAGGAACGAGTGGAAGTACGTCGCCGAGGTGCATCTGGAGCTGGCGCCGAACCTGCCCCTGATCCAGGGCTTCCCGTCCGAGCTGAACCAAGTCTTCCTGAATCTCATCATCAACGCGGCCCAGGCCATCGGCGCCAGACCCCATTCCGAAGGCCAGCTGGGAACCATTTACATCTCGACTACGCCCATACCCGAGGGTGTGGAGATCCGGGTCAAGGATACGGGCACCGGGATTCTGCCGGAAATCCAGGATAAGGTCTTCGATCCCTTCTTCACCACTAAGGAGATTGGCGTGGGAACGGGGCAGGGATTGAATGTCTGCTATCAAACCGTGGTGAACATGCACGGGGGCCGGATTGCCTTCGAGACGGTGCCGGGACGGGGAACTACCTTCATCGTCCAGCTACCCAGCGAGATCCAGCCTGCCAAGGCGCCTGCGGGCAAGCAGGGGGTGGCGTGAGAATTCTCCTGGTCGATGATGAAATCAGGCTCGTGGATGGTCTGCGCCGGACCCTCCGCCTGGAGCGGCCCTCCTGGCAGGTGAAAACCGCGCTCTCGGGCTTGGAGGCTCTCCAGCTGCTCCAGAGGGAGAGCTTCGACGTCCTAGTCACCGACATGCAGATGCCGGGCATGGATGGAGCCTCTCTGCTCCGGGAAGCCCAGCTCCTCGCCCCGGAGACCGTTCGGATCATCCTCTCCGGGCATGCGGGACAGGAGCGCATCCAGTCTTGCGAGGACGCTTACCACCAGTACCTCGGCAAGCCCATCGACCCGGAGCATTTCATCAGCCTACTGGACGACATGAATGAGAGCACTAAACGGCCCGAGAGTCTCCGCGCGCGAAGGCTCGTGGCTGGATTACCCTGCGTCCCCAGCCTGCCTTCCCTGTACGAGCAGCTGGTAAGGGTGCTGAAGGAGGACTCTCCCACTGTGGAGGAGCTGATCGAGCTCCTCCGCTTTGACCTTGGTATGGCCTCCAAGCTCCTCAAGCTGGCCAACTGCTGCGGAAAGGGCCCGGGAGACACCCCGATGGACCTTTACCAGGCCCTGTCTCAACTCAGCATCGACCAATTCGAGCAATCAGTATTCAGGTACGGAGCTCTGGCGGTCGCGCCCTCCCCTGCACCCTCTGGCCTGGATCTCAATGAACTGTGGGAGCACTCCAACATGGTCGCCCAGGTCGCCCGTTCCATCGCCCTCACGGAGGGCCACGACGCTACGGCGGTCAACCTCTGCCACCTGAGTGGGCTGTTCCATGACCTCGGCCGCGTCCTCCTGGCCAGCGACCCCGCCCTGGATTACCGGCGGGTCATGGAACTGACGGAAGCACCGAACCGCCCCTTGGTGGGAGACCTAGAGAGGAATTTCTATGGCACCACGCACGCCGAAGTGGGCGCTGAGCTGCTCTGGCTCTGGGGGGTGGACAAGCGGGTCTGCAACTTGGTCCGACACCACCACCAGCCTGCTGTGGCTGCCCCCGATGCCGAGTTCCTGTCGATTCTCCGGTTCGCGGACGCCTGGTGCACCGGTCTCGTGTTGTCCTCGCCTTCGCCTTATGCCGATGGTTCCTTTGATTTGCAGGAACTGCGCGATCCTCGCAACCTCCAGCGGGCCAGAATCCTGGCCCAGCACCTGCCCTTGAATCCATGGACACGCTGGAGCTCCTCCGGCAATGCCCTCCCCTCGTGAACCAGATCGGAGGCCTCATGCTGCCCCGCGTGCTCTTCGTCGATGACGACAACCTGCTGCTGACGGCCTTCAAGCGGGCCTTTCGGGGGCGATTCGACCTGACAACAGTGACCTCGGGACGGGAGGCGTTGGCCCTGGTCCAGAATGGCTCCCCCTTCGCCGTGGTGGTGGCGGATATGCAGATGCCCGAGATGAACGGCATCGAATTTCTGCAGAAGTTCGCCAAAATCCACCGGGAGACGAGCCGGATCATGCTCACGGGGCAGGCGGACCTGGGCACGGCCATCGAGGCTGTTAACCTGGGCCATGTCTTCCGCTTCATAAACAAGCCCTGCGCCGAGGAGTCGCTGGCGACCGTCATCGAGGCCGGCATCCAGCAGTATCACCTCGTCACGGCTGAGCGGATGCTGCTGGAGGACACCCTCGCCGGCAGCATCCAGACCATGGTGGAGCTGTTGTCTGAATTCGATCCCCGCTCTTTCGGAGATGCCCAGCGGGTGCGGGACTACGCCCTGAAGATCGCCATGCATCTCGGCCTGCAGACCACCTGGGACCTGGGGGTGGCGGCCCTGCTCTCCAGGGTCGGCAGGCTCGCCCTGCCCATGGAGGTCCAGATGAAGGCTGCCCAGCGGGAGCGCCTGAGCGTCCAGCAGCAGGACTTGTTCAGGAAGGTCCCGGAGATCGGAAGCCGCCTGGTGGCCCACATCCCGAGGCTCCAGTCGGTCTCAAAATACATCTACTACTCGGCCAAGAACTTCAATGGCGAGGGCTATCCCGCCGATGGCATCTCAGGGCAGGACCTCCCGCTCGAGTCGCGGATCTTGAAGGTGGCCGAAGATTTTGTGGCGAGGCTGAACGTCCGCCAGTCCAAGTCCGTGGTGGTCGCCCAGATGAGGCTGGAGCATGGGAAATACGACCCCACCGTGCTCTCGGCCCTGGCGGAGGTCATCTCGGACCTTCCAGCCGCCGCCCATCAGCAGGCCTCCCGCCTGGAAAGTATCGACCGGCTCAAGTCCGGAATGGTGCTCGCCTCCGATGTCCGGACGTCCGAAGGGCTGCTCATCCTCGCCGCGGGAACCCGGCTGGCTGGCATCCACATCGAGCGGATGCGGACCGCAAATTCCCTGAACCGGATCGAGAGCGAAGTTCTGGTCCTGTCCCACGACCTGGAGGCCTGAACCTTCCGAGCCGCAGTGATCCGCCTCCTGGGAAGCCCCCGATTCGATCGACGAGCCGTGTGGGTCATGCGGTTTCTGATGACGACCAAATCCAACTGAAAAGGTATCTAAGAGGTTAAACACAAATGTGTCGTGAACGAAAAGATGTCCGGAGTAGGGGCGTTATGTAACACCTGGTTCGAATCGGATCACAATTGGATGGCTAAACCCCGAAGTAGAAGAAACATGAGTCCGAGGTAGGACGCGACGCTTCCCTTGACAAGGAGGCCACGCCCACATGGGATCATGCACCATCCTCTTCACGCATCAGCTCGCCTTCCTTTTCCGCGCGACTGATTGCGGCCAGCGCATGCTCCAAAATGGCTTGATAGACAGGAACACCAGGATCGTCGGCGGAGAGGGCACCGATGCTATCCTCGGCTCTCCTCTGTAAATCGAGGTCCCTGGGAAAAGGTTGGCCCAGGGAGCCTTGCCGAACCCCACTGACCGCGGACCGCACCAGGGAATGGAAGATTTTATTCTGCAGGTCCGACCCAAACTGCATGGCGGTGGACATGAGGCGGGAAACAAGATCAGGGTTCTCAAAGATCAGATTCCCTTCCACGGATCCCAGGATCATGGAGGCCAAGTCCAGGGCATCAGGCGATCCGCGATCAACCAATTTTGACAATACATCAACCAGGATTTCTCCCCGGGCTACACTGAGGGCCTGGATGACATGTGGGAGGTGGGCACGGGGTTTCTCCTGGGCCCGAAGAGTCTGGCTCCACTGAAGGAAATCCTCCAGGAGGGAAATCCCACCTGGCAAATTCAAAAGACTTAGCGATGTTTGCAGAAAGGGCCCGTAGGGCACCGGTGTGTATTGCCATCCTCGGTCAATTGATTGTTCCAGGCGCTGCCGAATGAAAGCCATTGTGAGCTCAGGGTCCCGCCTTAGGGATTGCCCCAGGAAATCCTGAACCCAATGGCTATGCAGATCCTGGAGGGGCAGGAGGCCATTCAGGACCTTCCGGATCTGATCTATCGAGAGGCGGGACGCAGGACCGATCGGGGAGTTGCACAAGCCCATCAGGTAATCGTCAACCCTGTCAGGATGCGCGTCAAACTTCGTGTCTGCCAGGATTTCCCGAGCCAACTCCGGATCCTGTTGGGCCATTTTATGGGCGACCGGATAGCCAAGCCGGAAAACCTCTTCAGACTCCGCGCGGACAATGACTCGAAGCACCGGTTCGCGCAACCGCTCTGCCAATGGACCGAAAGGGCCGGAGGTGTATGCCTTGGCAATGACAGGCAAGCCCAAAGGCCCTTCGGGCTTGGCCAAACCCGCCCGAACGGCCTTTAGGGCCGACGGCGACTCGGTATAAAGTAGGCTCGCCAGAGCAAGATGTGCAAACGGCCATAGCTTGGGTGGTATGGAAGTCGGAAACCCCGAGAGGTAGACCTGAGCCAAGGAGGGGTTCGCCTCGAATAGTGCCCAAAGAAGATCGCTGGCACCATGGGCCTTATGCGGACTGTTCTGGATATCCTCCAGGCATGAGGCCAGGAAAGTGAACAGTTCATCGGAGCCAGACCGGAGATGGAGCACCTCCTGGGCAGTCTGCTTCAGGCCATCCAAAGACGGGGACTCCTCCATCGGGCGGAACACGTGCTGGTAGGGACTGATCAGGGTCGAGATCACGCGCCCTCGGCTGTCCTTTTTCAAGCGCTCCACGACGCGGTTCGCTAAATCGGCCACTTCTCCGGTCTCATGCTGTGCAAGCCAGACGACCGCTTGGGCGAGGGTATAAAGGACAATTGGAGCCAGAGGCGTCCGATCCAGAACACGGTTCAGCTCTGTCAGGGTTCCACGGAACTCGGATCGCCAAGCCTTCTGAACCTCTTCTGGTATGGCCAAATTGAAGAGGCCAATGGGCCGTTGCAGGGCCGATTGGAACCGAATAGCCACACCGCAGGCGACCCTAGGGTCCTGATGAGCAAGCAGGGCAAGCAGTCGGTCGATCACCTTTCGCCGGGTTTGGGCAACGGCCTCCGGGATGACCCAGAAAGGGTGGAATGAGATCGCCCTGATAGAGAAGGTCTCACTGGAGCCCTCGACCGCAAGAGCGTGACAAAGGAAATCCAAGGGAGAGCATGGGCCATCCAGTGGCTCGTTCCGACGGAGTGGAGAGAACGCTCTATTGGAGAAGGACCCAAATCCTTGTCATTGACGAGGGGGTTCATTTATTTCGTGGTGCCTCAGAACAGGCCAAAATCGGTCACATCGACTCGCTAAAATCTCTGGCAAGTATGTCTGAGATCACCATAGTCCTCGTTGGGTCATATGACCTGCTAGCCGTTCTTTCACTGAGTGGACAGATCGCGAGAAGGACTTCTCTTGTCCACTTCCCAAGGTATATAAAGGGACCCGAGTCAGAGGAAGCAGCCTACAAGAATGCCATGAAGCTATTAGTCGAAACAATGCCCGTGGAAGGGGTAGGAAAGCTATTGGATTTATCAGACCAACTTCACTTATGTACTCATGGGTGTATTGGCGTATTAAAGAGGTTGTTGGAAAGATCCCTTAGAAGGGCCTTGGACAGCGGTGGCCCATGGAAGAAAAGTCATCTGGTGAGGTCCCTCCCCACGGCAGCGCAGTTGGACGCAATGATTCAAGAAACAACGACAGGAGAGAATTTACTCTCCAAGACTGATTTCGATTCAGGAGCCTGGGATCTTCTGGCCAAATTGCAAAACTCACTCCGGGATGAGGGAGGGTGATCTCGATGAAGAAGGGTTCCAGAAATCAAGCATCAGTCTTTATCGAAGCCGATGAAGTTCCTCCCAGATCCCGACTCTTTGCAATTCCTCCTTACGGGCTTGGGACCTGGCAAGTGGAGAGTCTTCCCAGTTACATCAAGCGCCTCTCGGATGCCCATGCAATTCCAATGTGCAAGCTCAAACAGATGGTATTAGGACTAGACCTACGAATTCCCGAAAGTCCGGATTTAGAACCTACTAATACTCAAATATGGTGGGATGGTATCGGGGGGGCAGGGCGTGTCACACGTAAGTGGATTGATGGATTAAATCCCTTGCTTCAATTGAGCCGAACAGCAGAAACGACATTGCAGTTCCTGGCGGGTCGAGTAGCGATGCGAAAATTGCTGTCACAATGCAATCGATACTGTCCAAAGTGCGAGCAAATAGTCCGAAGTAGCGAAAATTACTACCAATTTCTAATATGGGAGATTCAGGCCGTGAAATTATGTCCGATTCATGGCTGCCCACTGGAAGAAAACCTGGAAAAGGTCCACTACCTTGGAGCTCGTTGGAGGATGGTTAAGCCTAAGGAGAAACAGGTTCAACAGAGGATAGACCAAGTCAATTTGATGTCCGACTCCCAAAGAGAAATAGAACTGCAACGCGCAAAACTTGTAATGGGAATGTTGGAAAGCCCAATGTTTAGAACAGGACTTCCTAATAGCTCAAAATCCAATGTGGCTGGGTTTCTGAATCAGGTTATCAAACAGTCGATGAGTGGAATCGCCATTCGATTGGCAAATTACCTTCAAGTTGGGAAGGGTTGTTTTCACGGGTGGATTAGCGAGACTCATCTCCCGTCGTTTGAGCAGGTCATCGACATTGCCCAAGCATTCAATTGCCCGATCGAGTCAGTCTTGGCAGGTGATGCCAGTCAACTTCCGTTGATCCTCACAGGGTTCACGAGACAGTCTCCTCGAGGACAACATGTTCCCCGCAACGTAAAGGGGTACCAATTTAGGTTGGCATTGATTAAGTCGTGATCCGCCCCGGTTTTCTGTCGCAGGCACTAAGTGAGGATTCGAGCCTTTGAAGGACCCCTTAGCCAATGTTGCCGGCCTTGGGAGCGGGTTGTTTG